>ENA-UOUE01000747-UOUE01000747.1-compost-metagenome-genome-assembly--contig:-NODE-747-length-24741-cov-8.207752_pt1 | contig 24741 bp, 10 predicted proteins | sample MGYA00238146_ERZ747223 | MGnify/ENA primary metagenome ERZ747223 (study PRJEB28781, sample SAMN06268865) | compost metagenome | isolation source: single cell | place: USA: California, Emeryville, Joint...
GCCACGATGGAAGAAGAGCTATTTTACGTTGTAAACAACCAGCCAAATATTCCTGAGTTGAGAAAGAAAGTTGATGCCAGAGCGACGAGCTTCAACCGCTACAAGCAGTACATCTTGAAAGAAATAAACGTAGATTGCGTAGCCACAATTAAGCAGTATTGGATCAATGACATCCTGGACCTCATCCCCTCCGAGTACCAGCACCTTGATCGATATACCGTCGAGAATATGATCGATAAGATGCTGCATGAGATCAATATCGACTATTATGAGAGCGTCCGAAAGGCGATTCTGGACTATGTGTTAAAGGACGATGAAGAAAAACTACGACTGGGTATCATGCAGATCCTCAATCCTCCAGTTGATTACGGTGACAACATCTACCGCGGGTTCGAGCCTGACCAAGAATGGAAAGATACATTCGCGACTAACAAGAAAGAGATCTTGGATCACCTCGTGATTTGCAGCAAGGCCACATTAGGTAAGATTTTCAATGGAAAATTTTTAGAAAATAACCATTTCATGAAAAAGAATTTAAGCAGATTTGGAGCGAGTACGAGAAGCAGTTGCTTGTTGAGCTGCCGACAAAGGAGGATGAGACTGTGACTATCGATAACTTTTTCAAGGTGCAGGAAGAGAGAGTAAGTCTTTCCAATGAAAAGCGATTTAAATGAGAGTTTTGTTTAGGTTGCAGCTATTAAAGAAGACCTACAGAAATGGGTCAAAACCGTCCAGGATATCTACAAAACCGAGCTCACCGACATGGATAAGAAGTCCGCTTACATCTTCTTCGAGTCAAACGCTGCTTTGATGTATAACCAGCTGCGAGGGCTCATCATCGATACGCTCTATGCATACCGAGACTTCTTCAGGCGATTTAAGAAGGAAGAGTACAAGCATCCTGAAGCCATCATCACTGAGGAAAAGGACTGGAATAACGACATCGAAGACGTGTTTCTGGTGCTTGAGATGAAAGACGAAGAGGGCCAGATCATCTTCAACACGCCTCTGGAAGAAATAAAATCTCAGCTCCTTCACGTGGTCGAGATGGTTTATAGTGTCTCGCATAATTTCTCCCGCGCTGAGGTCACGATCTCTCGCTCTGATAAGTCCAGACTATGGGAAATCCTCGATAAAGACGAAGTGGTGAAAGAAGTGACAGACGAAATAGAGTCTATCATTGACTCTAACCTCAATGCGGTCGCTATCGTGGAGGAAATTCTCGAGAAATACGCTTATCTATTGAACGAAGGAGAAGCAGTCGACCAATTCTGCGAGGAGCCAAATCACACGCGAAAAGAATACGAGCAAATGATCGACAAATACGAGAAAATTTATGATCAAGTGATGGCCGAAGTGCCTTTCTTCATTAGAATGAGCATGATCAACATCGACTGCTGCGCTGTAAAGAAGAAATTACTGGCAATCTGCCGCGAAATCATCGAGAAGAAGTTAGTAGTGTCGATGTCACATATCGTCACTCAAAACAGCCAGAAAATCGCAAAGCAGATCGAATTGCTCCGAGAAGATATCAAACCGCGCGCTGACTCAGTGGATAAGCTGGTAGAGTTGGAAGCAGCGATTGAGAGAATAAAGAAAATCGAGCACAAGAAGATCAAGGAAGAGTTCGAAGAGCTGTACAAATGGCTTTTGGCGCTTGTAAATACGCCGTATGAGCTCTCTGATGAAGAGATTAACAAAGTCTATGAGATCTTCAAGATGGTCTCTGCGATCACCTCTGACGTCGAGTTGAACGAGAATAGAATTCGTGCGGATAGAGAAGAACTGGAGGATAAGCTCAGAAAAAAGAGAGAAGATTTCAGAAAAAGCCTGGACTCGGTAGCCTCATCCATCGAAAGGCTCAAAGACTATGCTACGAGCTTTGAAAAAGAAAAAGCGAATGACGAGATTGATACATACCAGCGAAAGCTCAGAGACGCAGAGGCGGAGGCCAGCGACATTAACACCAAAGAAGAGAAGATTGGCTGGCAAGTGACTGAATTCCCTGTCTTGGCTGAAGCTACCATCAAATTAGCTCCTTACGCTGATCTCTGGCGGTTGATCAGAGATTTCGAGGCGAGCAAGCAGACCTGGGCGAAAGAGCAATCCGTTTTCAAACTCAACGCCGATGAGGTCGAAAGCGAGACGAAACGTATGAAGAAGAAAGCGACTGAGCTCTGCAGCATCTTCAAATCAGATACTCCGAACCCGCTTAAGCTCTCAAAGGAAATCAGAAATGCCATTGAGGATTTCGAGAAGCACACTCCATTGGTCAGAATCCTCTGCAATCCTGGCTTGAAATCCCGTCACTGGGAAAAAATCGCAAAAATCGCGCAGGAAACCGCAGGTCTTTCGAATTTTGGACCTGAAACCCACACGACCCTTGAACATCTGGTGGGTCTTGACCTTATCAAGGAAAAGGTTGCTTTAGAAGAAATCGCGGAGTCTGCAACGAAGGAATACAATATTGAAAAAGCCCTCATAAAAATGGATGAAGACTGGACAAATGTCGTCTGCCAATTGAAGGGCTGGAAGGATACCGGCACTTATGTGATTCAAGGAGACAGCGTGGATGAAATGCAACTGTTGCTGGACGATCAGTTTGTCAGAATCCAAACGATGAAAGGCTCGCCATACGCGAAGGCCTTTGAAAAAGAGGTCGAGGAGTTTGAGCAGTTCTTGCATTACACGCAGCATATTCTGGAGTACTGGATTAAAGTACAGGCAGCGTGGCTGTACCTTGAGCCGGTCTTTTCCTCGGAAGATATTATGAAACAGATGCCAATTGAAGGAGCAAAGTTTAAGGAAACCGATGCCTTGTGGAAGTCGATGATGGCGAAAATTCATGCCGCGCCGAAGATGAAAGAAGTCACCAAAAACAAGAAATTGCTGGATCAGTTCAAGGAAGCTAAGGAAGGACTAGATATCGTACAAAAAGGCCTTAACAGCTACTTGGAGAAGAAACGATCGTTCTTCCCTCGATTCTTCTTTTTGTCTGACCAAGAACTCCTTGAAATTCTCTCAGAGACGAAGGATCCATTGAGAGTGCAGCCTCATTTGAAAAAATGCTTTGAGGGTATCAACAAGCTCGAATTCGATGAGTTGAAACGCATTCACGGTATGTACTCGAGCGAAGGAGAGTATGTGAAATACAAAGGCGAGGTCGACGCTATGGCTGCGAAGGGAGCAGTCGAACAATGGCTGATTCAAGTCGAGGACCAAATGATTGTGAGCGTGAGGGATGTCATCGAGATCGCTTACAACGATTATAAAAAGAAGCCTAGAAATGAATGGGTCCTCTCGCGCTGCGGTCAGGCCGTGCTGGCAATCGATATGACCTATTGGACGAGCTTCGCTGAAGTCGCGCTCAGAGATGGAGGAGCCTCGGCCCTTGCAGGTTATAAAGCAACATTGGATCAACAACTTGAAGAAATCGTCCAACTTGTTCGAAAAGACGTTTCTAAACTTGATCGAGCTACACTACAGGCACTTATCGTCCTTGATGTCCACAACCGTGATGTTATCAATCAGCTCGTAGAGGCCGGAGTCAACGACGCTTCAGATTTCTCGTGGCTTGCGCAGTTGAGATACTACTGGATCGATGGCGACGTCAAAGTGAAAATTATCAACGCAACTTGCGAGTATAATTACGAATACCTGGGTAATTCATCAAGACTGGTTATCACGCCTTTGACCGATCGTTGCTATCGTACGCTTTGCGGAGCGATTTGGCTGAATTACGGAGGAGCTCCAGAGGGTCCTGCAGGTACAGGAAAGACAGAAACTGTAAAAGATCTTGCCAAAGCGCTTGCTCGTCAATGCGTCGTGTTTAACTGCTCGGATGGTTTGGATTACAAGGCAATGGGCAAGTTCTTCAAGGGTTTGGCGTCGTCAGGAGCGTGGTCATGCTTCGATGAGTTCAATCGTATTGATTTGGAAGTGCTTTCTGTCATCGCACAGCAAATCTTGACTATTCAAATCGCTCTTGCGGGCAAAGTTACCGACTTTATCTTCGACGATACAAGGATTAGTCTCAAGCCGACATGCAACGTGTTCATTACAATGAATCCGGGTTACGCTGGTCGTTCCGAGCTTCCAGACAACCTGAAAGCCCTCTTCAGATCTGTGGCTATGATGGTGCCAGATTACGCTATGATTTCTGAAATCTCGCTGTACTCCTACGGTTTCTCTGATGCTACCAATCTCGCGAGAAAGATCGTCACGACTTACAAGCTCTGCTCCGAGCAGCTTTCCTCTCAAAAGCATTACGATTACGGTATGAGAGCTGTAAAGTCCGTCTTGGTTGCCGCCGGTAACCTCAAACGAAAGCAGCCTAATGAGAACGAGAGCATTCTGATGCTTAGAGCCATCAATGACGTTAACTTGGCGAAATTCCTTTCGTTTGATCTACCATTGTTCAAGGGTATTACGTCAGATCTCTTCCCTGGAATCGAGTTGCCTTATATCGATTACACTGACATGATTGCTTGCATTCACAATCAGATCAAGCACTACAAGCTCCAAGCAGTGCCTTACTTCATCGACAAAGTCATCCAGCTTTACGAGATGATTCTAGTCAGACACGGTCTAATGGTGGTGGGCATGCCTTTCGGAGGAAAGACCTCCCTCTTGAATGTTTTAGCTGGCGCATTGACTGAACTTAGCGAAAAGAACCTCATGGATGAGCACAAAGTCCACTTTGTACGCTTAAACCCAAAGAGTATCAAGATGAAGCAGCTTTACGGTTACAGCGATGAAGTTACTCAAGAATGGACCGACGGTGTTTTGGCCGTGAAGTTCAGAGCCTACGCCAAAATGGAGGACGAAGACCGCAAATGGATCATCTTCGACGGGCCCGTCGATGCCGTCTGGATCGAGAACATGAACACCGTCTTGGACGATAACAAGAAGCTTTGTCTTAACTCCGGAGAGATTATCGCAATGACAAATTCCATGAACATGATTTTCGAGCCCATGGATCTCCTCGAAGCGTCTCCTGCGACAGTCTCTCGTTGCGGTATGATCTACGTCGAGCCGCAAGAGCTCGGATGGAGACCCTTATTCGAAAGCTGGAAAGAGCACTGCTTGCCTAAAACTTTCGGAGCTCCAGAAATCGACCGCTTGAACATGCTCTTCGATACAGCTATTGAACCTCTTCTCAACCAGCACAAGGCCCTCAAGGAGATCTCCCCAACGCAGCCACAGAACCTCATCCAGTCGCTCATGAAGATTTTATCAGTCTTATTCCAAGATTTCGAGGATGAAGCCTGGTTCGAATCAATTGAAATGAAAGTGAGATTCTCAATCATTGATCAAAAGTTCATGTTCGCGGTCATTTGGTCGATTGGTGCCAGTCTGACCGTTGAGTCTCGTAAGAAATTCGATCTTTTCCTCAAAAAGCTCGCGAACTTGGATTTCCAAGAGGTCAAGTTTGAAAAGAAGATCAACCTTCCAAACAGCGGCCAAGTCTTTGACTATTTACACCGACTTAGAGACAATAAGCAGGAAAGTGAATGGGTACTCTGGACTGACCTTATCCAGAACGAATCGATTTCCAACAAGCTACAGCCTCAGGAAATCATCGTGCAGACCACCGACACTGTCCGTTACTCCTTCCTGCTCGAAACGTTCATCAAAAACGATATTTACACGCTGTTCTGCGGACCTACGGGTACCGGAAAATCCGTTTACATTAAGAACGTCATCCAAAACAACCTTCCGAAAGATAAATTCACTACCATCGAGCTCGGTTTCTCTGCACAAACCTCTGAAAATCAAACGCAGGAGATCATTGACTCGAAGCTCGACAAGAGAAAGGTGAAGGGACAGTTCGGTCCTCCAGTTGGCAAGAAAGTTATTATTTTCGTCGATGATTTCAACATGCCTTCGAAGGAGAAATACGGCGCACAGCCTCCAATTGAAATTATTCGTCAGATGATCGACATGGGAGGTTGGTATGATTATAAGGATAAAGAGAAGCCTTTCAAGCAAATCGTCGATAAGATCTTCGTGTCCGCGATGGGACCGCCTGGAGGAGGAAGAACCTACATCACACCGAGAATCTTAAGACATTTGAACCTTATTTCTCTGGCTTCTTTCGACGATGACACGTTAAATAGAATCTTTGTTACCATTCTGCATTGGTATTTCGCTAAGAGCAATTTCTCTGCTGATGTTGTCAAGCTCGAAAGCAAAATCGTATTGACTACGCTGGAAATTTTCAAAATGGCCATGTCTGAGCTCCGTCCGACCCCCTTGAAATCTCATTACCTTTTCAACCTCCGAGATTTCTCGAAAGTCATCCTTGGTATTTGTATGACTGATAAAGACCGCATTAACTCTCAAGAGGCCGTAATCAAGCTCTGGACGCATGAAGTCTGGAGAGTCTTCGGAGATCGTCTGACCAATGACGACGACAAGCTCCTGCTGCTGAGGTCGATGAGAGACGTCATTAGAAAAATCTTCGGAGCTAACTTTGATAATGTGATGGCTGCCTATGACAAGAATAAGGATGGAAAGGTTGATACAATCGACGAGATTCGAGCGTTGATGTTCACGGATGTTCTCACCGCTCGCACTGCCAAGCTTATCTATGAAGAAGTTACTGATTTCCAGAGACTGCAGCAGTCACTTGAGGACCATCTGAACGTTTATAACAGCACATCCGACAAGCCTATGGACCTCGTGCTTTTCTCTTTCGCTATTGAGCATTTGCTGATTATCACGCGTATTCTCAAGCAACCAGGCGGCAATGCTCTTCTCATCGGTGTTGGAGGCAGCGGAAGACAGTCGCTCACAAATTTAGCGTCTTATATCTACGACTACAAGGTCATGCAAATCGAAATCAAAAACAACTACTCAAGGAACGACTGGAGAGAAGACCTGAAAAATATTCTCAAATCTGCCGGCGCAAAGAACCAGGCTACCGTTTTCCTGTTCACCGACTCGCAAATCAAGGAAGAAGGTTTCGTTGAGGACATCAACACCTTGCTTAATACGGCCGAGGTTCCTAATCTCTACACTGCGGAAGAAAAGGCTGAGCTTATGGAAATCGTTCGCCCTGTAGCCAGACAAGAAGGAAAAGCGCCTGAAGGAACTCCAACGCAGTTATATAACTTCTTCATCGAGAAGATCAAGAAGAATCTTCACATCGTCCTCGCGTTCTCTCCGATCGGCGATGCTTTACGTAATCGTATCAGAATGTTCCCTTCGCTGGTCAACTGCTGTACAATTGATTGGTTTAGTGCCTGGCCAGAAGACGCGCTTTTCTCTGTCGCGAAGAAGTTCACTAGTGAAATCGACATGGGAACCGAGCGAGGAGATGAAATCAGAGACGCGTGCACTGACATGCTTAAATTCTTCCATGCGAGCACCGTGTCTTGGGCGGAGAAGTTCTATAAAGAGCTGAAGAGAAGATATTATGTAACTCCTACGAGCTACTTGGAGATGATAAAGACCTTCAGGACGCTGTTAGCAGAAAAACGAAAGGAAGTTCGCGCAAGCATTAACAAATATGCTAACGGTTACGAACGTATCATTACCACGGAAACGAACGTCGGAAAGATGCAGGAGCAGCTCACTGAGATGAAACCTAAGCTGAAAGAAGCTGCTGAAGTCACCGCGAAGAAAATGGAGCAGGTGGCTATTAAGAAAGAAGAGGCCGATCAAGTCAGAGCGGTTGTTTCTGGAGAAGAAGAGATCGCGAAAGCCGCCGCTGATGAGGCCAATGCGATTAAGGAAGAGTGCGAGAGAGACCTTGAGGAAGCCTTGCCTGCTCTACGAGAGGCCGAAGGAGCACTGAAAGTCCTGGACCCTGCGAAAGTCTCAGAAGTCAAGGCTATGAAGTCGAACCCTCCAATCCCCATCAAGTTGACTCTCACTGCGATGGTTATCTTGACGAAGAGGCCAGTTGAGAGGAAAAAGAACCCGCAAACGCTGGAGATGGAAAATGATTACTGGGGAGCCTCTCTCAAGCTGCTAGGAGAGCAAGGACTTATGGATTACCTGATTAAATTCTCCGAAGGAATAGATAATGTGGAGGAGAAAACCATCAGACAGCTCGGAGATTTCTTGAATAATCCTGAAAACAAAGAAAACTTGAAAGAAGAGAAGGTCACGAATGCTTCCCTTGCTTGCGGTTGCTTCATCAAGTGGGTGCGGGGTATGTATAACCTCTACGAAGTCAATAAGAAAGTCAAGCCTAAGAAGGAAAAGAAAGCTATAGCAGAGAAAAAGGCGAATGAGTTGATGGCTGAACTCGCTGTCAAACAGGCCAAGCTGAAGGACATTAACGATAAGGTCGAAGCGCTTCAAAAAGAGCTCGATGTCGCTCAGAAAAACAAGGACCGTCTTGAGAAAGAGTTCGATGAATGCTCTAAACAGTTGGACAGAGCGTACAAATTAATCGACAGTTTAGGAACAGAGAAAGGCCGTTGGAACGACCTCGCCGAGCAACTTAAATCTTTCTACGTGAATCTGACCGGCGACGTCCTCGTGTCTTCAGGTATGATAGCGTACCTCGGAGCTTTCACATCCGCCTTCAGATCTCAAATCACTGCCGAATGGGTCGAGAAGTGTATCTCTAAGAACATTCCATCCTCTGCGACGTTCTCGCTGCAGCAAGTTTTGGGCGATCCTGTGAAGATCAGACAATGGAATATCGATGGCTTGCCTTCTGATGCCTTCTCCATCGAAAACGCTATTATTATCTCCAAAGGACTTAGATGGCCCCTCTGTATCGATCCTCAAGGCCAAGCCAACCGTTGGATTAAAACTATGGAGAAGAAGAAGCTTTTAGACGTGGTCAAGCTCAATGAAGGAGAAAAGATGAGAAGAACCTTCGAAAACGCGCTTCAGTTCGGTAAACCCGTCCTCCTCGAAAATGTTGGAGAAGATCTCGATCCTTCATTGACTCCTATCTTACTCAAGCAAACCTACGTCAAGGGAGCTTCTGTCTATATTAAACTCGGAGATAAAGAACTCGATTATTCAGCATCTTTCTGCCTCTACATTACCACAAAGCTCAGAAACCCCCACTACTTACCTGAAATCTCCACTAAAGTCTCTCTTATCAACTTCATGATTACTCCTGAAGGTTTGAACGATCAGCTGCTCGGAAAGCTCGTCAGCCTTGAGAAACCTGACCTTGAAAAGGCCAAGGAAAGACTCATTTTAGAATCCGCTGAGAACAAGAAACAACTCTTCGAAATTGAAGAGCAAATCCTCAAAGTCCTTTCCGAAAGCACCAATATTCTCGCTGATGATGCCGCGATTGAGATTCTCACTGCCTCCAAGGTAAAATCATCAGAAATTAAAGAGAAGCAAAAGAATGCCGAGGTCACAGAGAAACAAATTGATGAAGCTCGCGCTGGATACAGCCCTGTTTCACGAGAAGCAGCTTGTCTGTTTTTTGCGATTACGGATCTCGCGAACATCGATCCGATGTACCAGTACTCACTCAAATATTTCATCGATTTGTTCGAGCAAGCCATCCATAACTCCGAAGTCAGCTCTGTCCTTGAAACGCGCTTGAAAAACCTTCAAGAGTACTTCCTTTACTCACTCTACGCGAACATTTGTCGCTCTCTTTTCGAGAAAGACAAGCTCTTGTTCTCCTTCTTGCTTTGCGTCAGATTGATGGAGTTTAGAGGAACGCTCGACGGCGAAGAATACCGATTCTTGCTCACCGGAGGTATTTCCCTCGACGAGAAACTTCCCGAGAAGCCTCACGTGGAATGGTTGAGTGATAAAGCATGGGGAGAAATCGTGCGATTGGGAGCTTTGGAGAAATTCAATGGCTTCGTGAAAGATTTCGTGGCTAAAATCAACGAGTATGAGATACTCTACACTAGCACGACCCCGCATAAGGAGCCTTTACCAGAGCCTTACGACACCAGCTTTTCTCCTTTCCATAAGCTTATGTTGATGCGCTGCTTAAGACCTGATAAGCTGGTTCCGGCGATTCAAGATTACATCAAAGGCGAACTCGCAGAAAAGTTTATTGAACCGCCTCCATTCAACCTCGCTGAAGTATTCAAGGATTCAACAGCAGCTTCGCCGCTCATCTTCGTGTTGTCGCCAGGATCCGATCCATTCACCTCTCTTTATAAGTTCGCAGAGTCCAAATCTAAGGAAGTTAAGGCGATTTCGCTGGGACAAGGACAGGGACCAAGCGCTGAGAGAGCAATTGATGAAGCGACAAAGACCGGCAACTGGGTGGTGCTTCAAAACTGCCATCTGGCTATTACATGGATGCCTACTCTAGAAAGAATTTGCGAGGGATTTAACGGAGAGCCCAAACCTCATCCTGAATTCCGTCTGTGGCTTACTTCGTACCCTTCGCCTGATTTCCCAGTCGCTATCTTACAAAACGGAGTCAAGATGACTAATGAGCCTCCAAAAGGTCTTCGAGCAAACCTTACACGTTCATATTTGACTGATCCGATCTCTGACAAGGCATTCTATGAGTCTTGCTCGCGACCTAAAGAATGGCAGAAACTTCTCTACGGACTGTGCTTCTTCCACGCCGTTATTCAAGAACGTAGGAAATTCGGTCCGCTTGGATGGAACATCCCTTATGAGTTCAACGAAAGCGATTTGCGTATCAGTGTGAGACAATTATGCATGTTCTTGAATGAATATCCAGACCAAGTGCCATTTGACGCACTTAAATACCTCACCGCAGAGTGTAACTACGGTGGAAGAGTCACCGATGACAAAGATCGTCGACTTATTGTGATTTTATTGAGCGACTACTACTGCAATGAGATGATCACTTACGACGATTATAAGTTTGCGCCTCTAGACTACTGCACGGCGCCAACCGACGGCGACTACGACGCTATTCTTGAATGGATTAAAACGAAGATTGACCTCAACCCAGCACCTGAAGTCTTCGGCTTGCATACTAATGCTGATATTACTAAAGATTTGAATGAGACAGGTCTGCTGCTCGGCTCTCTCCTGGCCTGTCAATCTCAGTCCGGCGACACGAAGACAGCTTCCCTGGAAGACGTGCTGAGCAAAGTCTGCCAGGCGATTCTTTCAGATTTCCCGAGACCTTACGATGTTGAAGCAACGATTGCCAAGTACCCAGTCAAATACGAAGAAAGCATGAACACTGTATTAACACAAGAAATCCAAAGGTACAATGGTTTGATCAGAGTCATTATCGAGTCGCTTGAGGACATTCAAAAAGCGTTGAAAGGTCTGATTCTCATGAGTCCAACGCTGGAAAAGACATCCCAGTCTCTTTTCAATGGTAAGGTTCCAGAACAGTGGATGGCAAAATCGTATCCAAGCTTGAAGCCATTGGGAGGATACATCAGTGACTTGAAGGCAAGGCTTGAATTCTTTAGATTATGGATCGAGGAAGGTCCACCAGCGACGTTCTGGATCTCCGGATTTTACTTCACACAGAGCTTCTTAACGGGAGTCTTGCAGAACTACGCCAGAAAGGAAACGATCGCTATTGATGAAATTGTCTTTGATTTCGAGGTACACACTCCTTTGAAAACGTTGCGTGCTTACTCATTTTTTTAAATTATAGATTCACGCTGATGAAAAGATCGAAAAGCCTGAGAACGGTGCTTACATCAACGGATTGTTCATCGAAGGCGCTAAATGGGACTACAACACGATGGAGTTAGCGGAGAGCGATCCTAAGGTAACTTTAGCCTCCTAATTCAAATTCTCATTGTAATTTAAGGTTTTGTTCGTGAAATGCCCGACGATTCTCCTGAAGCCTTGCAAGCACACAGACATTTCGAAATATCCAAATTACAACTCTCCAGTCTACAAAACTTCGGCAAGAAGAGGAGAACTGTCGACTACAGGTCACTCCACCAACTTCGTTATGTGGATCAGACTCCCATCGAGTCTTCCAGAAAAGCATTGGGTGAAAAGGGGAGTAGCGCTGCTTACTCAATTGAACGATTAATACTGCTCGATCAAATTCGACTCTGATTAATTTACTTGGACGTATCTTATGAAACAGGAAGAATTATAAGAAAAGAAAATTTATTACACAAAGAAAATGATTGTAAGTTTGCTTAGTTACAGAATTCATGCATTTATAAGAGTCATACACAAACGTTTACATGAATAGTCTGTTGAATTTTTGTGCTTGATTTCTGTAATGAAAACTTTGAATATTTTGATGAAATTTTATCAAGTTAACTCAGCAAGAACCGAAGCCTTATGATTAGAGATAGTATCGTCGTCTCACCTGCAGTGAGATGCATAGTTCCTTTAACAATCTAAAAATAGTAGTTAAAATGGCTTTACCCTATATATCGTAGTCATTTAAGCCTGGCTGATTGATAGGGTTTAATTTGATTAAGGAAAAGTTTTTATTTTGTCAAATAAAACGCACTCACTGCAATGCAGCCAATACATTGGACACTTCTACTTATTGTTTTGCTAGTGTTTCTTTATATCTATAGGCGGATCTATAGAATCCGCAACCGATGGACCACCAAGAAAAATCCATTGACTTCGGACGGGATACTCAACTCTCAACACCACTGGAACGAGAAAATATCGGATTTTCGGTACAGATGCTCTGTATGCCGGAAGAATGGAGGAGGATTCTGCGGGTCAATGATAATGCAGTGCACCATCTGTGGGATCGTCAAACACCAGCATTGCCATTCGGAAAGAGCGAAGCCTTGTAAGTCATTGCTATCTTCGGATTGTACTTCAAAGTTTTGCCATCTGTGGAAAGCGTCGATAGATAAATCCGTCCGCTGTGATCATTGCTCAAGACGCTGCTGGTCTAATGATTATAGCGTGCTTCAATGTCAGTGGTGTCAAAAAACTGTGCATCAAGATTGTTCCATGTAATATATAAGGTTTTAAAACTCTTTCTAACTCACGTTTTCATCAGCAAAATTAATGAAATCTGTAACTTTGGGCCATTAAGCGATGCTATCATCTTCCCAACTGAGATTCAGCTGGAACAGAAGCCTCTACCAGAGGATGGTCAAAACGTATTTGACTTTGATTTGAATTTTGAGTTCAGCAGTCCCAAAAAATGCCCGATAATTGCTATTGTCAATAAACGATCGGGAAGCTCGTCAGGAGAGGCAGTCTTATCCGAATTTTACAAGCATTTGAACCCGATACAAGTTATCGATTTAGTGGATGAAGGGTTTGAAAGGCTGAAACTTTTTAAAAAATTGCTTCCGAATATAAAAATAATAGTCGGCGGTAATTGCACTACTTGAAATTCGCGTATTTATTTTGTCCTTACTTTAGGAGGAGATGGGACGGTTGGAACCACCCTTGACTATATAAAAAAGGAAATGCAAGATGAGAATGCGCCATCCGAAATCAATGTGCCTGTCGCAGTGTTCCCATTAGGAACTGGAAACGATTTTAGCAGGGTGCTAGGTTGGGGAGATGGTACGGGCAAAGCAAAGGTACCAGAACAGATCAGCAAAGTGCTTTATTCAAGCGAAGAGGTTGTTCTTGATCGATGGTAAGTTGAGTTGTGCCGATGGAAGATGATTGATCTTTTTCTTAAGGCATGTGAATATCGAAAGGTTGGTGGATGGGAAATCAATCTCAATTCTGAGCAAAACGGCGAATAATTACATCGGTATTGGGGTTGACGCGAAAATCACTCAATCGTTTTACGATTTCCGTGACGCGTATCCTAACCTATGCAGGAATTTGGTATGGAATCTGTTAATTATGGCTGAAAACTAACGATTTTGCCTGCTAAGTTCTTCAATAAAGTGATGTATGCGGTCATTGGCATATTAAACTATTTCAAAATGGATACACCAAATATTCATAGGAAAGTTAACGTGTTTTGCGACGATAAGCAAATTCCTTTGAGACAGGCGGTAAATTTATGGAATATATAACAAAAAACTAATTTTCTTTTAACAGAGAGGGATAGTGCTTCAGAATGTGTTAACTTGGAGCGGCGGCGTGAAAGAGCTATTCGCTGAAACAAGAAGAATGAAACGAGCCCTACGCTGCGGGGCTTTAATGGCTGGAAATGCCATCGATCCCAACAGATATACGTACGAAGATAATTTTGCAAGGCAAAGCGTGAGCGATGGGTTGATTGAAGGAGTGATCCTCACAAGTACGCTTCACATTGGAATGCTTCAGCTGAATATCGCACCTGGAGTTCCTTTATGCCAAGGAAGGTATAATTCCCTATTTTTACGGTAGATCGCTAAATCATTTTAATTCACAGCAAAATTGTGATCGATTGCTTTGATGACATCACGCTGCCGGTGCACGTGGACGGAGAGCCTGTTCAATGTCAAGGGCCGTTTAGAATTACAGTAGATCAGTGCCAAAAAACGTTGATGCTGGGTTTCAGAGGTCGAATTCGAACCGAAAAAGAATATAGCTTCTTGCCGAAACCTGTCGCGGAGCAGTTTTCAGCTCTAGACGCGTAACATAGAAAATTTTTATTTGAATTTCAAATTGTGTTAGTATGAAAGAGTTGCCTATATTACACTATGAACAATGACTGCAAGAATAAATTAACCCCAAAATGAAAAAGACTCTTCTGTTTCTATGTGTTTATATGATAGCACGATTTCAATCCAAGGATAACAAATAAGATTTCATGTATTTATGTATGATTGAGCTCTTAGATTATGTATTTACTATTCTGTTATTGAAAATACCTTAGCCAAACAGTAAATCACCCCTTAAAGGACATTGTAGTACCGATACTTTACCAAAACTTAAATTGATCTTCTTATTAGACGAAATATGATGAAATCTCCAGAATATCGTCCAAGTCCACTCGCATTGAAGCTGAAAAAAGGGAAATTTATGAAGTTTGCCTCAAGAGCAAACGATGTAAGGTCAACTTCAGCAACGGTTGCAAGAGAATATTAGATTCCTGTACTTTGAGAGTTCTTCCTGAATTGAAAAGTCAACAAAATTATTTCGATTAAACGAGCCAATCGTATCATTGAATCACTTCTTTGACCATTGAAACTTATTCTAGACGATTAAACACGATTGGCTTTCTTATATCCATCCGAAACCCTTCACTTAATGTACCTTCATGAGTAATATTCACATTTTCAAGCCTCCTCACGAGAGCAATGTGATTTTTTTTTATTCCTTCGAAAACACTGGGCCAGTATTCATCAGAAGAATCACCCTATAAATAAGTCTGCAGCAAAAAATTATAATTCAATTCCAATTCTGAAAAAAATTTAAATCATGGGAAGAAGACCTGCGAGATGCTACAGATATTGGGGTGGTAAGCCATACCCAAAGTCCAGATACTGCAGAGGTGTGCCTGACCCAAGAATCCGTATCTACGACGCCGGAAAGAAGAAGGCCGATGTCGAAGAATTCCCACTCTGCGTCCATTTGGTTTCTTTGGAAAAGGAGCAACTCAGCTCTGAAGCCCTCGAAGCCGGCCGTATTGCTGCCAACAAATTCATGATCAAATTCACCGGTAAGGACTCTTTCCATCTCAGATGCAGAGTTCATCCTTGGCACGTTCTCAGAATCAACAAAATGCTTTCCTGTGCCGGAGCTGATAGACTTCAAACTGGTATGAGAGGAGCCTTCGGAAAGCCATACGGAAAATGTGCCAGAGTCAAGATCAACCAGGTTTTGTACTCCATTAGAACTAAAGACCAATTCAAGGACAAGGCTATTGAGGCGCTCAGAAGATGCAGCATGAAATTCCCAGGCAGACAGAAAGTCGCCGTCAGTGTCAAGCACGGTTTCACTGAGACTCTTAGAAAGGACTACGAAAGATTGAAAGATGAAGGTGTCCTCAGACCTGCTGGATCTGTTCTCAATGTTCTCAAGAAACACGGACCTTTATCGAGACTTGGAATTTATTAAACCTGAACTATGGCTGAGTCAGATATTTGCCTAACTAGAGGATTAATCACTAAATCTATAACTATCAATATTATTCGTATCCGTATCCGTATTCTAATTAAGCACATTTCTACCCGCATGCTCAAAGAAACCTATAGAATAATTCAGAATCGCTATATTCATATACTCGCTGCTCCACCTCATCTGTAAGAGTCTGTAATAATGAGAAATAAATTACTACACTGAATACTAATTTCGTTTCAAGGAGAAAATGCTATGGTTTTTTTAAAGGAGTTTATTAATTGAACTGAGTGCAAATAGTTAAATTTTTCCTAGGTTACGCGTTGCTTTTCAAAGAAAAAGAAACACCTTTTTTGCTACGAATCTAACTTAATAATAGTTTGCTGCGCTGGTCAATCGCTAAAGTGATATTATAGCCTTGCCCTTCGACTTCTCGCTTTTGATTTAGCTGATTTGTCAATTGCTTGAGGTTCAGAGAGACGACTGGAGCTTTAGGTTTCGGCTTTTCGAATCTTTTTTCATATTCGGCGAATTTCTTGTTTTTAATTTGAGAATTGCTGCTTTTTCTTAAGAAATTAGAAGAGGAGTTTGATCCGGACTTGATTCCTCTGGCTGTCACTCCCTCAGGATGGAAGCGATTTGTGTTGCCGCCGTCTTCATAAGATTCATGGTAGTCTGCTTCGTTATCAGGGATCTGGTTCAGGACTTGGAGTAGATGAAAAATTAGCGAATTCTGAATATGAAATAATCCAGAATTACGGTATCTCCTAGACGGTGAATCATAAAGCATCATACGTGGGCTGCTTGCTGTGCTGGCTGCATGGAACGTGGTTGTAGAATTGCTATGAGTTGTGAGATGCGTCGATGGAGTGTCTAGAGAGCCAATTAATTCATGTTTATTCTCATGGATTTTACCAACACGAAGATTAGGATAGCCCTTCGCTGGAGTTCTGCCATCATACGAGCGAGCAGAATTTAACCGCGAGGCTTCCTGCTCATAAAGGTATCTCATTTCTAAAGTCGGAACCATTGTATTCAGTCGCTTTGCAGTATCGTCCTTGAATGCAACTTCAAAAAATTAATCCTTCAGAAGTTTCATTTCTGATTACCTGCTGCTAAATCAATAGATTTCGATTTGCTATGTGCGGGTGAATAAATCTTCTTAAGTGTAGGTGAAACTACTTCAGGATTGAAAACTTTCGTATGTCCTGAAATCGTATATAAGCTCGAATTTCGCATTCCGAGCACCTCATCAACCTTTTTAAAATTAATGACGCGTTCATCTGCGCAGTTGGACTTACGTAGCGAATGGTTGTTCTTTTTTTGAGTTCACCTGCAATGGTTCCGTGGAGAGGGTTATATGTAAGTGGGCTTAAATTGCGATTAGTGCTGTAGTTTTTTGTCTATCATTATTGTTTATCAGTAAGGGAAGCTATATTCGTTACCCATGGGTTGTCGAAACGGTCTGCTGTCACTGCACGCGGCCTTTGGACATAGCTATCTTTGGTGGAGAATGCCACGCTTTTGCCTCTGTGGTTGACCTAAGTTGATTCGATTGTGTGTTGTTGAATCGAATTTCGAAGATTACTCGTGTATCGTAAAATGGCGTTGGGTAGATGTCATGTGGATTCCTGAAACCTTCGTGAGTTAGAGAAGTTGGAGTATGGAAGGATACCTAAATTAGTAGCTCTCATTGTTTAGTGGTGATAGACACTAATAAATTGATGCGGACTCAGATAAAATATTAAATTATGTGAAAATTAGAATAAGTGTGAGCCTTTAGGATACTCATTCTATGATTAATAATTTTATACACTGCTTGCGTTAGAGAGCGCGATAATATACCTGGATTTTTGAGATTTTCAGCGATCACATAGAGATAAAACGTCACAACATTTGATGTTCTAAAGCCAGGACTCGAAAGTATCCGGTTGAATAAAGTTCCTTTCAATTTTTTTTTTTCCATGTTCGAAGATATTTAAGGAGTATTTTTTCATGATTATATTCATATGCTTTATCTAATATGATTTTCATTTTTTAGTGAATAACAGGCGTTTCAAATGTAATGAGATCACTCGTTCAGTAGTCTATATTGTGAAGAGTTGAAATAAATACACAAAAACATGTAGAGTAATACTTTTTTCTTTCTGAAGACGGAAACCAGCAAATTTTGCTGAAATAGATTAGATACTTGCCGTTGGAGTCAATTATGAGGAATCTATTTAAGGAAGAAATGTGGTTATTTTTGAAGTCAATATAATGAAGAATCCTCAGCACGGATAAATATTTCTCATTATAAATTCTGGTATTGATAGACGAACTAACTCTCTTCTCATTATTTAACATGCGATATAACTCACATACTAAATGTATTCACGCTTCTTCAAAACAAAGTAACACCAATCAACTTAGTTCGAAGTATTGTACCCAAAAATAGGTTGAAATCAGACTGCAATGCAATGAGATCAGAATTTCAATCTCAACTCTGAAATTCCTCTCACTTAATCTAAATGAAATTTTCATGTGTGCACTAATTCTACTCTTTCTCTTCTAGACTTTTCCAAATCTATCAACCAATTGGTCCAATTAGCAGCCCTCATTGATAATGAAGCCTACTGTCGTTATGCCAAAACCTTACTGTACTAAAGCAAGCACATCGAGAGGGTTGGGCTCTAAAAAGAAAAACGTCAAGACTCTTCAAACTTCGCAATATCGACGCCGTTTCTTTCATTTAAATCATCACGCCGAGACTCGTCATATTCTGGAAGTCATTACCAAGAAATAGAGTATCTATCATTTATTAGAGTAAATTTGCAGAGATTTAATAAAGCTGCTTATCAAGGCTCAAATAAATCTAACAAGACAGGAATCAAATTACAAAAATGGTATTTCATTTGCAAGAAGTATTAGTGTTCCTAATGCCATTCATTCGTGTAGTCCAAGAGAGACGCTAAGAAGAAGGGTGAAGGTGAAGAAGGTGCCGCTGAGAAGCAAGAAACCCAACTTGGTCCTCAATTAGCCGAGGGTGAACTTTGCTTCGGTGTTGCTCACATCCTTGCCACCTGGAATGATACCTTCATTCACGTCACTGATCTCAGTGGTAGAGAAACCCTCGTTAGAGTTACTGGTGAGGACCTGCCTTTCCTGTACATGATTTCTGAGCAATTTTCTAAATAGGTGGTATGAAAGTCAAGGCTGACAGAGAAGAGTCTTCTCCTTATGCTGGTAAAGCTTATTCCCTTTGGCGCAATGTGTTAAATCATTGAAAATAGCTATGTTGGCTGCTATTGACGTCGTCAAAAGATTGAAAGAATTGAAAATCAATGCTCTCCACGTTAAGCTAAGAGCAAGAGGAGGTAACATATTTCACGGAAATCGTGGTGTTAAACCACATTTTTCGCTTAGGTGTTGACACCAAGACCCCAGGTCCTGGCGCCCAAGCTGCTTTGAGAGCTCTTGCTAGATTTGGTAAAGATAGTGCTGAAGCAAATCATCTAATTTTTGCTATTAGGAATGAAAATTGGTAGAATTGAAGACGTTACTCCAATCCCAACCGATTCTACAAGAATGAAAGGTGGTAGAAGAGGTAGAAGATTGTAAGTGGGGTGCCAAAGAGCACACACATGCAGAAGAAAGAATCTGGCTGCAATAGAAGGTTCTTCAATCAGCAGGAGTCACATGATCTCATTGACTATATAAATTGTGTCCAGATTCGATCGTTCTTCAAATGTTTTTTCTTTAATCGTATTTGCATTCCTATCCTGTTTGAGAGCAGAAGCTGAAAATTCTTGAAGCAAAAATAAAAGGAAACTTGAGTTTTTTAGTGTTTTAGTATGATAAATTCGCTCTAGAAAATTAAAAAATACAAGATCTCATATGTGTTCCCATGGGATCACATGGCTTCACACCTTTTTCCGAATCCTAACAAGCACTATCTTCCCGACGAGAAAGAGGTTTGTGTTGCTTTTCTTAAGACGTTTTAAGCTTACAATCCAATAATCATATTTACAATAATGCTAACAATTCATTTGATATCGAATAATTGTTAATTACCGCCCTCTAAAATGGAGGAAAAAACTCTCATATTTGAGGGTGACCAAGCAAGACATGATAAAAAGACTAGTTCCAACTTGTGCCGTTCGGATCAAATTTATAAGGAGATGCACTTAGTGAAGTGTTGTTCCCCACAAGCAATTTGCCATTCGTAATAACGACTCTTTTCGTCAAGGGGCTTTTGCTTCTAAACGTCCCGTTTCCTGTATTCAAATAACCTGCTTCATTCGCTGCATTCGTCTTTATTTTCTCTTTCAAAATGGATCGCAGTTTCGAATTACTCGTCCTTTCCGTGCTTGCGCTTTGCCGCTCGTGGCTCTGCAGCCTACTGGAGGACAGAGGTCTCTTCCATTTGTTTTTCATCATTGTAGAATCGATTCCTGCTTCATCAGTACTCTCGTCCATTTGCGAATCTCTATCTGTAAACAATCGTCTAGTGTTTAAGTTCGAGCGAGCTGACAGCTGCTGCGTCGACTCTACATTCCCATCTGTTAGTTTTATTTCCGATAATAGCTCGCTATCTTCATTATCGGTTCTCAGCCGCTCTAAATTTATTGATTCTTTCAAAGGAAACGATATTTCAGTATTCAACGTATTTTTCGTACGGATCGCATTGATGGCGAAATGGACAGCTAAATTGACCTCCTTCTCGTTAATAAATACATCGAGCAAATCCTGCTGAGATATATTATTCTCAGGTGAATTCGAGCTGTGATTTAACGGCGAAGCTGCTTCCGTTAGCATATCTTTTATCGCTCTTTCGATGCATTTTGTGAGTTGCTTTCTGAGATTCGCGAACTGACTCGGCGAAAATTCTTCACGGTCATCAAACACGCTGCGAGAGACATTCCTCAGACCATCTTCAACAAGATTCGCTTGGTTTGCCTTCCCACTCACGCCTTGAGCTTTCTGGATCGCTTTGGCTTTCTCAAGAACGCAATGGATAGTTTCTAAGAGATTAAATTGCGGTTTCAATCTATTTTCGAGTATCCCTTGCAAGGCTCTTGTGATGCTTTGCTCGCTGAGCCCATTTCGGTGTTGGTATCGACTCGAATCGCTTTGCATAGAAAGATCGATTTTATCTTTATTCTCAGGAGTGCGGGATGTATTATAGCCTTTTGTATTCACTCTTAAGTTATAACTGGGTTTAACTCCTGCTCTTCCCGCTGGAGAATTATCTGCTTGCGTCCTGTAGAAGCTTCTTGTTGTTTCAGGTTTCCCTTCTGAATATTCATTTCCATTGCTCGTAATCTCTGTTTGATCAGGGTAGCCTGAGCTATCGGCCCCTTCTAAATCATTCACAGCTCGGTTAACGTCTTCGATTTTCGCCATAATTATCTGCTTGTTTTCATTGTAAAACAGCTTAGCAAGCTCCTTGTGCATTCTGTTCTTTCTTCCAACGCTCATCGCTAATTCCTTCTCGGCTTTGAGATCTGTTGATAGCTCTACGATCTTTTTTCGTAGCACTCGGTTTTCTTCTTCGAACTTATGAGCTACAGCTAGCATATTGTCCACTTCGTCTTCAAAAACCTTCAAAAGTTTTCTCAAATGGCTATTTTCCACTTCAACGCGAGATTGTGAGCGCTTCTCAAGCTCAAGTTTATAACGATTCATATCTGCACTGATTTCCTGAACGATCCCGCGATAGGCGATTAAGAAATTTTTCTTCTGCTTTTCGAGGAGCTGTTTCATTTGATTATCCATTAATCCTACTGAATCATTGAGCTGATTGCTGAGGGAAGAGATAGTGTGAGTTTTGTTGGAACGATAAGTACTTGATTTCGAGAGTTGAGTATTTAAGGCTGGTATTGGAGGATTGCGGAATATTTTGCTGCCACGAGTCGAAGTATTCCGCGAATTTTCTGAGTTGAGCTTCAGAACCGGTGGTTTGGTCTGTGAATCGCTTAAAGGCGATTTCTGCTGCAGCATATCGAGACCCAAAAGCGATTTGGGTCTTACGTTAGGACTCTCAGGATCATCCATTGAGCAAATAAATTTTAAAAGCAATACCAGTATAAGTAATACCATCGAATTAAAAGATCTTGAGCAAGTTTTTGATCAGGAAACGAATTTCTCAATGCTAGAGCGTGATAGAGAAGCTTCATTAGCTTGCATGTGCTTTTCTCAGCTCGGTGCTGTCTCTTTTTTTTATCGCATTATCATTCGTTGAAGCTACATAATGTAAATTGCCATTATGGTCATCTATCTTTGGTTTCTAATGAGGAAATGTGAGAGAAAAAAGACACTTTGTGCGAATATGATATGCTGCGAATGAATATTGCAGACATTCTCTTGAAATATTTTTATATCATTTTTCATGAGGAGCACTGATACTGAAACTAATGCGTTTAGTTAATTAAGAGCAATCGACAACGTGATGTTTTAAATTTTTTTCTAAACTTTCGTAATTTAACAAATCTAACTTAAATAAATTTTACATGTCTGTTTCAAAGTTTAAGTCAGGTCCTGCTTTTTCGATGGGCACTGGGCGTCGAAGTACAACGAAGATATATTACCAGTACATCTGACAATAATAATCAATAGGTGGAAGTCAAATGTCACTTAATCCCGGCCCTGGCTCATACAATCCAACGTTCTCTACCAATCAAAAGAAACCTTCTTGGAGGTAAGACCAGATATGCAACTCATTTAACACTAACACTTGCCTCAGATTGGGCACTGCTCCTCAGAGGTCCACCTTCTCAAAGAATGACACTCCTGGACCTGGCTCTTACGAACTTAACATCAGATTTGTAAGCATAAATCCTAATTTTCATCTCCAATTCTCAAACTCGACGAAACAATAGAAAGAGGGCCCTAAGTATCATTTCGGAGGCAAAAATTACAATCAATTTTCAGATACTACCCCCGGTCCTGGCGCATACAACACTGATGTATCGAATATCAAAGCCACAGAAAAACGTCCTCCCAGTTTTACGTACCAAAATGAATGAAAGTGAAGCACTGATAGTTTATTCTGGTTAGAATGAGACCAAAAACAGCAGAATTAAATGGAGCAGAAAGAGTCCCAGGTCCTGGTGCATATGATCAATCGTCTCGCATCCAGAATATTGGGATTACTGGAGGGAAGATCGGAAAGTCGAGCAGAGATGATTTGTATAAGGGAGATAAGTTCACTCCTGGTCCAGGAGCTTACAACCTTCGACCTCATAGCGCGACATCAGGTCCGAGATACGGGTAATTTGACTCTTTGATTTGAGGGTTAGTAATGTTAACAACGCTAGTTTCGGAACTGCGAAGAAAGGGCTGCTTTCAGAAACGGCGAAGACGAACCCAGGCCCTGGTGCTTATTCATTGAAAAGCGAATTTGAATACTCTGGAGGTGGAACCACCTTGCTTCCTAAAAGACCTTCGAGCGGCACATTCGGTGGACCAGGACCAGGCGCTTATAATATAAAAGATTGGGACAAACAGCACTTTCCTGCTTGGCGTATCGGAACAGCCTCTCGTGATGGTATCTCAGGCAAGTCAGAGGCTCCAGGTCCTGGAACTTATGATCCATCGACTGTAAATAAAACTAAGGGTCCAACCTTCGTGTAAACACAACTTAACTCGACCAATTTGTGTATTTACCGGCTTTGTTGTTAGTATTGGAACTTCTGTGCGAAAGCCTCTTTCACAAACTGGTGATGGCCCTGGACCAGGTGCATATGAATCTAGAGATGTTGGTCATCAGCCTCCTAAAGTAAAATGTCGACATAGTTGAATTTCGTTTCAATAGTATCGTTGTTAGTTTACTATGGTGAGCAGAAAAGAAGATTATATTAAGGCGAAACTGGACAAGAGCACACCAGGCCCAGGAGCATACACACCCTCAATCGATTATACTAATCATCGGCCAGCCACTGCTGGGTAATATTCCTCTCTATACGCTGTGAGACTAATGAGAATTCAGAATTGGCACGGAACAGAGACAGGGTCTCTATCAGATAAATCAAGGTCCTGGTCCAGGATACTACAACATTGGTGGAAAGCCAGATGGACCGAAATGGGGGTATGATACATATACAAAAAGCATTGGTTAAAATTATTTTAATCACGCTAGATTCGGAACTGAACTGCGCAGAGACAGGCCGAAGAGTGGAGGAGAACCAGGTCCTGGAACCTATGAGATTCCTACGACCATCGGCGATCTGCCAAAGTATGTTTATGGAAACGCACCATTGAAGATCACGCAATAGTCATGCTAATATGGTTTTAATATCGAATTGTAAAAACACTAGCAAATTGATAATCAGTTGTTGATGCATTCCTTTTCACTGAGAGCTTGTTGATTTCTTCATACTTTAACCGAATTTATTCGAGGATTTGCTAATATTGCTATTACTTTTGCTCTTCTTAAAATAACACGAAATATGCTTTGAGGGACCTAGGCCTTACTATGGTGCTCTGTAATAATAGAGATTTGTAGGTCTTGGCAATCATTTCTGTAAAGGTGAATCAATTCATATTTAACAACGAATTTTCGATTACAAACGAGAGCTTTCGGAAATACGTTAAAATTTATGTAGCTTCCTGATACCCTCTTTAATTATTAAAATCTACTTTCTCAGCTTAGATCTCTAAGAATTTGATCAAATCATCAATGTATGGTAGTTCTTTTCCAATCGTAAAACTGTAGTGTCCCAATTTATAGGACCTGATCGTTTTTTTGGCTCTCTTCAAATCTTTGTTCAATTGGGCTACATCGGCTGGGTCTGCAACCAGATCTTCTGTACCGGTGAAGAGTCCAACATCTTCAGTAACTAAAGAGAGGTCGTATTTTGGAGGGGTTCTCGTGCCATACTTCTTCATGTTGATAACGGATCCATAATCATATTTTTC
>ENA-UOUE01000748-UOUE01000748.1-compost-metagenome-genome-assembly--contig:-NODE-748-length-24676-cov-7.913533_pt1 | contig 24676 bp, 27 predicted proteins | sample MGYA00238146_ERZ747223 | MGnify/ENA primary metagenome ERZ747223 (study PRJEB28781, sample SAMN06268865) | compost metagenome | isolation source: single cell | place: USA: California, Emeryville, Joint...
GTCAAAGGATCATAAGCAAGGTACACTCTGGAAGTTGCTCCTGCACCCAGTTTCTTGAGAAGGTTCCATTGACCAATATGAGCGTATTTAACTTTCTTGTCATAGAGATCGGTCATCTGATTTGTTTTGTTAAGAAGGATTTAAGTTTATTTGTTTGTATGCATTCGAAGTAGCTTTTTATAGTTCATTAGCTACTGAAAATCAGTTTAATTGAAGCATCAGTATCGGATTAATCGGCGCAATCGGATCTCAAAAACAAGAATTTGTGATAATAGAACAAATCAAATTTCCAATAACGAATATTCAGTTTTTTTATCGAATGAAACTAGTCACATTGTAATGCGTTAATTCATTAAATTTGCATTGATGAATGAAATGCCGGAATAATTATAGCTAGCATGATGAATAAGTCAGAATAAATGAAACTTGATCTATTGACAATGGATAAAAGTTTAGAGGGGTTTTAGATTTAGAAAATAACACGCTCGCTAGAGAGGAGTTAGTAATATTCTGTGTTATTAATTTAATAATCCAGTTGGAAGAAAGTCACTGAGAATGGATCAGTAGGCATGACTTTGGATAAAAACATATGTCTGTTGTTGAAACTTACTATTGAGTACATAACACATTAAAGGCTTCCTTGAGGCTGAGAGGAACATTTTGGCTTACTTGAAGCCTGAATCAAACATACCTCATCATTGGGACAGTAATTATTACTTCGGACCACATCAGATAATGAAAAATGACTGAATAAATCTGATATGAAATTGCGAAGTATTCTGGTTTTACGCCATGATAATTTAATTATTGAATGTAATGTAATTTAATTCAAAGTCCTGAGTAATTTGTTAAAGTTCTTGTTTGTTCTCAGTCCTATAGTGTGTTGCGAAACCTCCAGATATCAAATGCATGCTTTAGTTGAAGTATCTGAATAAAGTTCTGCTCTACAAAGACTATGACGTTTAAGCGAGCTGCAAAGGAATTACATGAACAAGCATAAGAAATTCCGATTGTAGCTTCAGAATTAGAGGAGTTTACATTTCAGCAAGAATCAATAGCATTTTAAGGGATTTTGGATTTAGTAGGCACTTGCCGAGATTACGAATCTGAGTTTTCCACAGTATCCAGAATTGACTATTTTGTGAGGTTTCTGAATAAATGGAAGCTTTGAAGCAGAGAGGTAGCTTAAAGATTTCCTTTGTTTCAGCAGACTCATCATGAATGTTCTTCAAGTTTCGTTCCCAGACATTCTTGTATGCGAGCGTAAACAGACTCTTGATCTTTCTGCTCCTATGGGAGAAAGATATCCCTTCTTGGATTCAGTAAGCAAAGAACTCGGAGAAGAGAAGCATGCAGATATGGATCGAAGAAGGAGTGATTTTTTGTCTAAAGATGAACTTTGGAAAGTTTGACCCCAAAACAACGAAAATTCCGATATATAGAGTATGAGCTTATGTATCTCGAATCCAACAAGATATCCAAAAAATTCGAGATTTAGTAAGGTGAGGCTAAGTTCTAAAAAATGAACGAAGAATCGGAGAGGCTTGAGTTTTGCAGGAACAATTATTGAATAGATCTCTTAACAGAATTCCAATTGTATTTTAATCAATGATTCTATTATGACTCCGAATGGAAGAATAAAAAAATGTTCTCAGATGTGCTCCTCTTTGTTATCACCTGGAATCATCTGTGAAAAGACCTATAGATCACTATTAAAATAGAATGTTTGATCTGAAAGCATAAAATTTCCAGTTTGTACCAAGAGAAAAATCTCCCATATCAATTTACTCTTCCATTATAGAAGTCATGTATGATTTGATAGGACATTAAAATATGTGAAATAAGCCAAGTTATTTGAATCATCACATTAATCTGCTGTGATTCGATTGGAAAATTTCAATAAGTTGTTTTTGCTCTGAAACCAGAAGCTCTCTGCTAGTTTAGCAAACAGCCCAGAATCCTTACACTTAATAAAATGATCTCTTCATTTTTGACATACTCAAAGAATATTTATGGCGAGGCGGGCTTGCAAACCTACTCACATCTAAACGAGGTTTTTGAGGAGAAGAATATTGTCTAATAAATGACGTGAGACTGTTGCTAATTTGAATTTCTTACCCCGATCCTCCGATGAAAGATAATGCTCGTGTTGGATTTTTTGAATCCATTTCCAAGGAATTATTGAGTTGCATCGTTGAATTCATCAGCTGACTACTATTCGTATTCATCTGCAGAGCCGAATTCATCTTCAGAGTGTTATTCAATTGTACTGAAGTCGCCTTAACTCCAGCTAAAGCCTTCTCAAACAAACTTTTTCGTGGAATCTCTTTTCTTTTATACGTTCTATTATTGAAATTATAAAGGGAGACGGAAAACTTTAAACGTACTCATAAAGAACTTTCTCAGGTAAAGATGGGACGATATTGTAGATCTCTTGCATTTCCATATATCTGTAATGAAATTCTGTTAATCTTATTTCACGGTGCTTTGATACCTGAATATCCAAGACGCAAGAAAGTCGTGCAAGCATAATATTTCTTCTTGTTTTTTGTGCATTTCTTTCATATGAGTTGACTAATACCGCAATTGGGAGTAAGTTCATATGTGCGAATAATCAACAAAGTTACTTTAATTTCGTCAAAAATCTTTTGCCATGACTCGTTTTCCTTTTTGAGTGCGTTTCTACCTGCAACTTCGAGCTCGGTGTTCAAGTGACCTAATTTGGATATCTGCTTTTTTTGTTCATTCCACGCCTATCAAAGGAATTCAAATTATCAAGTCAGTTTTGTCATGTAAATTCAATTGACTTCTTTAATCTGCTCAGCCTTGTTTTTTTCGACATCCAGTTCAGTTTGTAAAAGCAACAATTTATTTTCAAGTCTCGAGTTCTCATGCTGTAAGTATTGGATGAGTTTTTGATCGGATTCTGAGGAGCCTTGCTCTTTGATCATAGTCAGACTCGAATAACTAGCAAGTTGGTTGCGCATTTTTGTAATAATGCTGTTTTTAACCGCAAGCAAAACTTTCGCCTCTTCTACGGTGCTTGGTTCCTTAGCTGAAGCTTGTATTTCTATTGATAAACATTTGTAAACAAAATCCTTTTTTATTATTTTTTTACCGTCATCTATCTCTCGAAGGACTAAGTTCACACTAATGGCTTTATTATCATGTAAGACACGGCTTGGTGAATGCCCTGTGAATGTCGGTACGCTCTTATCTAGTTATAACAGATTAGTAATGTTGAACAAATAAAGATTAAATGAGAACTCATATCTCTCCTGCGCTCAGAAAGTTCAGGTAATTCTGCATCAGAGTGTTCTCGCTGACTGCTTGGAGGGTCATTAGTCCCGTTTGCTTGAAGTAGGCTGATCTTTGCAGCCAAGATATTCGCATCTATACTGGTGTTAAATCGTCTATGCATGAGATCATGCTAGAGTTATTGCAATATGCCAAACTTACTTATTTGAACCAGGTTTGCGGCTTTCATGCCTCAATGCTCTCATTATTCTCACTTTGGATAAATGGGTATTATTTGCTTTCGTGTTTTCGTTCGATAGATGATTAGGTCCGATATTAAGCAGCGTCTCTCTTAACTTGATTGAGTCAAGTTCTACCGATTCAACTCTACAATCGTTGATTAAGATTAGAATAGAACCATCAAAGGATGCAATAACAACCTGTTTCTCAATTTCTCATGGCTGATCCTTGCCTTCTCTAAAACTCTCCCAAGATTTGCAATATGTCTCTCTTGCATTTTCATATAATTTGATTTGATCTTGGCTTTGCCATACTCAATGATTTGCTTCCATTCTAACGCTGCAATTGTCCTTTCCAAGTGTTGATTGATGATGCAAGTCCTAAATTATACATTGTTAGCAATTTGGCTGGATCATGCTGAGTACTGGAGGAGCTGATGCTTGAGGATATACACCAGAAAGTCGTTGGAAGCTGACTTATCTGTCTTTTTTATTTCAGCAATATCTTCTTCAAGTTTACTGAGGAGAGAATACACAGTATAAGGAACCTCTAATAACTCTTTTGAATTCTTGTATTAATTTGTCGATAAGAAACAGAATCAATAACACTAGATCTTACATTGGAGGCATTTGAGAACGCATGTTGCAGATCCAGATTGCTAATGAAGGAATATTTAGGTTCGTCGTTCTTATTCGAATTATCTGGGGTTCCTGGTTCTCTTTCGGATTCATTATCAAAACCCTCTAGACTTCTCTTCTCCTTTTCGGAGACGCTCTCATAGGTTATGAGTGCTTCACCCATGTTTTTACGAGATGTCATGGAATTGTTTTCATTAAGATGTGGAGTTGTACGTCCCACCTGATTATAAAAGGGATCAAAATTGAAATTGTAACTGTGCTGAAAGTATTCTGGAAGCTTTATCTCCTTGTAGACCAGATCATCCTCAACAAACTCTTTGAATTTGGCTGTGGCTAGCCTTGATTTTTGACTTAAAATCGTCTCCAATGAGCTCTGAGTGTTGTTTAATGCTTCATTAATCGCATAAATCTGCTTCTCGAACACCTCGATTGTCAGCTTTTGATGCTCAAGAGTATCTGCTTTTGAACATAACTTTAATTGCATTTCGCTGTTCTCTTCTGTTAAAATATTAATTTTATTCTCGTAAATCATAAGCTGATTTCTCAGCTGTAGTATTTCTTCCTCTTTCTCTTTGATTTTCTTGTCTCGATCGATTATTTCCTGCTTCGCATGTGCATATTCAGTACTTATCATTTCAGTTCGCATTTCCAGAGTTTGATTGAGTTCAAGAAGCTCGAGATTCGTTTTATAATATGCATAAGAATGATAGTCCTTCTTCCCTGATTTCCAAATTTTATATTGTTATTTTTTTCATTACCCACAAGTTCAAATTACTGTTTTCTTCAAGTTTCAAGGTGAGACTTTGGGCCACAATGTTGGCTAAGTTAATCAGTGATTCTTACATATGATCGCGCTCAAAGTTTACCATTATCAGATTTTCTATTTTCTTCTGGTTCCAGAAACTCTCTACTTCTCAGGCGTTCTTCTCGTAGTTTCTCTAAGCTTTGTTCCGTAATGAAATATGCTAAATTGAATGATCGATCAGATTGAATGATACTTTTTCATTGGATCGAAAATATCTAGTTGAATATGCTTTTGGAACTCAGCATAGTGTGATTCTGCTCCCTCGTCTTGATTACTTGCCGAACGGAATCTTGACCAGTTTCTTGAGTCTGATGGACCGAAAGTTGGTGCTACACCTCCTTCTTTGTATTTGGTAAGTTCACTTCTGCAATCCTCTAGCTCGACTTTCAGACTCTCGATGACAGCCATTAGAGCTTCGGGAGAATTTTGGATATTCATCTTATAGCGATTTTTAATGGTTTTTGCTCTCGAAGCAAATTTCAGAGTTGATATAGTTTCCTCTTTGTTAGATGAATGAGGTGAGCAGGCCACAAGTAATGTTGTTTTGTAATTTCCTCCCAATGACTCTTGCAGAATTCTCGTCAGCTTGGAGTCTCTGTACGGTATATGTTCGTAATTAGAGGTCAGTGCATGTATGACGAAACCAAGACATGACAATGAGAGGTTGATCTTTTTGGCCTCTTCAAGAGTTTCTCCAGAAGTTCCAGTTTTCCCGACTTTCTCACTGCCTGCTAGGTCAACCAGGTTCAATCTACCCCTCTTCTCCGCTTCACTTGGAAATTTCTGAATCATTTCGAGAATGAACAATGAATGAGAGCGTGAGCTGTAATTATTCATTCGGGTAGCTGCGACCGTTCTTTGTTTATCGCCATAAGCGAGTACTTCAATCAGTTCTTCAGGACTTTCAACATCCTGGAAAAAGTTTGATCAGTGAAATTGATTCACAAATCGTTAAATTACAATTTGAATCAGTCCCTCAACATAAATACCACGTCTTGGATTTTCTTTGATTTTAAGGTCTACTGCTTTCTCTTCATCCTTTCCATCATCATCAAACCCAATTAGCAGGTCATAAAGATTCTCTTTATAGATCTCAAGCATTGAGCATTTGATGTAGAGATCGATTTCCATTTTAATGCTCTGAATATATTCAAAAATATGCTCACTACGAAATGTAATTTCAAAAGATGAAGGCTTTTCCAAGAATGAGTTGCTGAGGCTTACCTTGCACGTGGGATGATGCCTTTGAGATCAGGATCGTATATGTTCCCATACATTGTGTGCGTTTTTCCAGTACCTGTTTGCCCATATGCAAATATTGTGCCATTGTAACCATTCAAGACATCTTCAATCGTCTCTTTACCGACAAAGTCATAAACATCCGCCTGAATAGAATCAGGTTTAAAAACTTTGTCGAAAGTGTAAATTTGATTTTCTGGCATCAACGCAACTTCCTCATTGCTTGGGAAAGTCACACATTCTGAACCAACCCCGCAAGCAGCTAATTCCTTAACAAGAAAAGATCACCTGGGAGAAACAATGATTGATTATTACGAGTTCCATGCTATTCATTGGACGAAATCGAGCTACTACTTTTACATTGGTTGTCCTGACTTTGTTTGCCGCAAAATCTTTAGCAAAAGCAACGACAGCACTTTGAAAAAGTTTAATGCCACAAACATCTTTACTTCTCTTTCTTACCTTGCAACGCCAGTTGTAGATTTTCCAGCACTAGAATTTGAGTCCGTTCTCATTATGTTCATTTGGTTCTTCAAAGCATTTGTCCCCTCTGCTTTGTTAGAGCCAACGATAGTGCCGAGTCTCGCAAGTTGTGGCCTACTATTAGTTTGGGAACCCTGTGCAGACTGCATCGTTCCAGTCATGTTTGCAGTTGCAGTCTAATACAATTAGAGACTGACGAAAAAAGTTTCATTACATTTATTGTGATCCCTAACACCTGCGGGTTTGCAACCCTGATGCTTTTTCCTAAATAACGAGAAGCGCTTTTAGAAATTTCGAGAAAGGATTGTACTCTGTGGTGATATCATAGAGCTACGCGAATCGGCTTTTGTAAAAAAAAATAATATAATTCTGAGAGCCATGAAATTCGTATTACAAGCGTCTTTATTAGTGAGTTTGAGAGTTTGTCTGGGTTTAAGATTTGCTGGCTCGAGAATTTTAGTTAGTTTTGTTTTCTGAGACCTCAGAGGAGGGCTTGCCATTTCTGCAGTTATTATGAGTCGAAAGATCAAGGAGTAAATATTCACTTTCTTCTTTATGATCAGCAGGATTTTTCTCTTTCTCATCAAAAATAGTTTCCATTCGGGAAAGGTCTAAAGTGGGTTAGTTTGGCCTTTGTTGAAGATTTACCTAGCTGAGATCCAACTAGAATATCTCTATTTCCAGATGGCAAAACAATGGGTAAAAGGAATAATGTGCACAAATTACGCCTTGCTTTCGTTGGTTTTCGTTATCGATTCGTTCAATCCGCGAGTCAAACTATCGCTTGAGATATAAATGCAATAATGAACCAATGAGATAGCAAATATTACCCTTTTTTGTGAGTAATTCCTCTATCTTTCTGAGGAGATAAGAACCCATCCCTACCAACACCACGACTATTATTGTTGCTCATGAATTGAGAAGCTTGACGAATGAAACGCGAAAAATTTTATTTTGAAATTTTATTGAGTTAAGTGAGGAGCAATCTGAACATAGATCAGCTTATCATATAATTTCAAAGAGATGCGATGTTGAAATAGAATCAAAACATATTGTATTCGGCGACCCTGAGAAAAAATTTTTTAATTTTGAAGAGGATGGAATTCTTCTCACTCACCCTCCCTTTAATGGCGTAGAAACAATTCAACAAGTAAAGAAAAATTGTTTCCTCATCCAAATAACAATTTCTCTATTTGTACCCAAAAATCCCACGAGTCCAGTACAAACTCAATCAGATCTAAGCCATATTCCCATAAAAATATTGTCGCTTCAAAAGTTATCACTTTATTGTCAGACAATAAGTTCCTGTGAAAAGGAGAGAGAGTTGTCATTTTATCAACAACCAATTGTTAAGAGAGTCAGCAGGTGATTCTTATAAAACAGCAATATTTAACTGTATTTTGAGGTGGTACATCAGTAATTATGCCACCCAGGGCATTCGCGAGAGACTATTTTATTTCGTCCTATTAGTTAGAATTAGAGCCAATTTATCGAAAACAAACAAGAAAATTTTCATTTCAATAAAATGAGAACCGCTAATGATATCATACCTGTAGTGCTTCTGCTTTTCAAAAAATGTAGAAGAAGCGTCTTAAGTATTAAAAATAGAATTGCGTTCGTATCATGAAATTGAAGAGACAATTCTTTTTTCATAGCAACCAATTCGAATAATCATTCTACCTCGCAATTTATTTTTCAAATTGATTAAAATTATCGAAGCTGGCGAATTCGGAGTTTTCATCATACTCAAATAATTTCGGCAGATGAACCAGGAAACTAAAGATCTAACCACCTCCCATATGGAGGAAGAAAAAAAGAATGATGGCAATGCACCTTTAAGAGAGGATAGTTCTCAACAACAGCCACAGGAATTAGTTGTAGAGGCTTCAAACGGCTCTCAAAAAGATCCAATTGTTATTCCGGAAGATGATCCTGTTAAGCTGCTTGACGAATTCAGCGATATCATTGATCGCATATCGAAAATCACTTTCCAAGGTCCACCTGTTGATTTGCTAGAGGCTGCAAGTAAGAACCTAGCATTAGAAAGCAATTGATAACTAAATTTTGTAGAACGAGACAATACAAAAGAAAAAGAAAAGCAATTTGCTGAATGGAAGAAAATTGACCAGGAACTGTAATGCAAGCAATTTGAGTTCTGTAATAAGATTTTGAAAAGGACCGAAAATTACAAAGATGAGATCTCCGATGTGCTACTTCAGAAAGAGCCCTACTCAAAAGAGGATTATCCAGAATTGGGAAAGGAAAACTATAACATAATAAAGCAATTTTGGGCAAGCAACGATGACAATAGAGTTGTTGCCAAGCATGACTATATTCCAGAGACTCTGTCAGTGCGAAATTTGAAAACTTTACGTCCAAGAACTTGGCTTAACGATGAGGTATTTCAAAGGAATTTACTGAGTGGTTGTCTTATAATCCACGTCTGATAGGTTATAAATGCATATCTAAAACTCATTATCAGGAGAGAAGCGACCTTGAAAAATCGAATTCATATATTTAATACGTTTTTCTTTGGCAACCTTGAAAAGCTACGTGACGGTAAAGAAACTTTTGATAAAATCGCTCGTATGACACGTAGGGCGAAGGTAAGAAATAGTTGTATTTGCTCAAAAACCGATTGCAATTTCACTGTTAGGTGAATATCTCAGAATGTAGTCGTGTTTTTATCCCAGTCCATGCAAACGGCAACCATTGGGTTTTCATTGAGGCAGATATTGAAAATAGGAAGGTGATTTACCAAGACAGCATGTTTATTTCAAAAGCAGCTGCACAACCACGACTTGAAGCAGCCTCCAGTTATTTAAACAAGCTTCTTGCATACGAGAAAGATCCCGATAACTTTGGCAAGAGAACTGATTTTGATGATGAGGATGGTAAGCGCTTCGAGAATTAGTAGCAGTCTTAAAAATTTTTTATTCAATAGAAGAGAATCTATTCACTGAAGAAGTCAACGCGAGCTATCCAAAGCAAGACAACAGCTCTGATTGTGGTATATTTATGTTAAAAGGTATCGAATTCGGCTCTCGCCTTGCGAAACGTACTTTTACTTGCAAAGATACAGTTTATCTGAGATACTTGATTGCTTTTGAGTTATATACTGGGAATCTTCTCTCTTGAAAATTATTCATCGTGTAACTACAAAATAATCTGTCTTAAGAGAAATGGACTCCAGTTTCTCTCTCATTTTTCGACAACTCTTAAAAGGTTATTATTCTTTAGAAAAGGTTTTTCAAGCTATACATTCGATTAATATTTTCTATCATCGTGATCTATAGGAGATTTGGCATTGAGTGTAATGCTCGTCTGACATTAGCATTTACTCAATTTCTGTTCACAAGAGGCGAGATTTAGGTTCTAAACCATTGATATTCATGCTCATAGATAAACCAGTCTAGGGAAATCAAAACACATTGCAGAAACAAAGTGTTTTGAATTAAAGTTTCTCATTATATTGCTAATATATTGATATGCTTCCTCTTCTCGCTGCTCTAGGTTGTTGAGAATTTATTTTCAGATGAAACAAAAGAACATGCGATTTTATGATCCATTTTAATCTCTCGTCACTTTTAGGCTACAAGAACTCCAGAATTGACCCTTCCAGTAACATTCTAAATGATTTTTGAGATCAGTTTGAATTCTTTTTTCGGTCCTGAATATGAAGCTCACGAAAATAAATTAAAGCTGTAAAAACAATAGTCAAAGCATTTTGGATCAAGATTCATCAAAATGAATCCCAGAGAAGTCTCAAATGAAGAAAAATATATCCTTTCCATCAAAGAAGGCGTTAAAGAATCCTCCAAGCGCTTTCAAGCTCTGAAGAACTTAGTTAAACTTTACAGTGAGCAGCAAAATGGGAAGAGCAAACTCCGCAACCTGTATAATCAGCATGATATGCGCATTCTCTCTATATACCTCGACAAGATTTCCAAGTATCCTCTTCACTTAGATTTCTAGCATTGCTTAACCCGCCCTATGTAGAGCCCAAAGCTCATCAATATCCAAATTTGTCACGTTAAACATTGTCAACTCAGATGAAAAAATTCCAGAACTCATCCGTATGCTCGAAGAGTTTTTTTATTACCTTGAGCCCAGCAAGATCACGCAGCTCGCAAAGAGGTCCAAAGAGCATCTGATTGTCTTCTGCTACAAAGGCATCGATTACATCAACAATAAAGAGATTAGGAGGTCAATATTCTCAATTCTGTTAGAAATCATGGATTCATTCGACAACATAACCTCAGACATTGACTTCCTTTTGCTCCTAGTTTACTCAATCGACTTCCAAAACCTCATCATTAATAAAAACCACGACATTCCCTCCAGCATCTACGATCTTATCAGCTGCAAAAACGAAAACACTTATTTTACGGGAGATTTGCAGAAACTCTTGAAAGAAAACTCAGAAAAACATCCTGCAACCACAGAAGAGTTTACCAGAGTAAAACACAGATACTGATTGCGATTTTCATCACTTGTGGCCTTTGAAAATAGGAGCTGATAATTAAGCTATTTGCTTTCATCAAAGACAGAGCACAACACCCACAGCAATGGCTTGATCTTTTTAAATCAACATGGATGCTGAGCTTCTTTGGAGATATGAACTATCAGCCACCACCTGACAAGAAGGATCAAATTAACATCCTGAAATTTTTTACTGGCGAATACGCACTGAAAGCAGAGTACGTTAGATTTACTGAGATGACAAAACCACCGATCCTCCAGCCAAAGGAAGTTCCAGTATCAATATTGGTATTCAGTTTTCATCTTGTATCGGTCTATAACAATTCTTTTGGCGATAAAAGAAAACGGTGATGCAAATGTTCTTTGAACTTCTTCTGATTGAGAAGAATATACTTACAGAAGACGATTTTGACGTGATTTTGATTATGGTGCGAACTTATTTTAGACGACCTGAGGCAGCAGAAGAGACCCACAAAATTATCGATCTGTATGAAATATCAGGCGGGCTGCTTTGATTTATGATATTTATTTATTTCACAGATTTACTAAATTTGCCATCAGAAAGGCCAATATCATCGTTGGAAACCTGTCTTTTGAGGACATCTCACATAAGATTTTGAACTTTGGAATTTCCTTACTGAAAGTCGAAGCAAGTGACTTTAAGGATTTCATGCCAGATATGAGTGGCTCTCGTCCTCTGCGGTAATGGCTTTCGTGATTTGTTTGAAAGTAATATAAATGGATCAGAATTGATGAAGCAATTTTGCGGATATACGAGATTTATATCGAAAGATATCCTGAATTCATTGGAGCTGTGAAGAAGTCCTTCTTTGCTTACTTGGACTCGCTGTAGGGCTCTAATAACCGTGCCTTTTTCTCTAATGGTACTTATCTTTAGGCAAAAACACCAAGAAAGCAGTCAAGCAAGCCAATTGATGCAAAACATCCCGATCGTGCTCAGTCCTCAGCTTATCGCACAAAAGCCCAGCATTTCATTCATCATTTTGAGGCTCATCGACCTTGCAATTAATGATAAATTTTCAGAAAGAGAAGCTATAATTGTAAGGAAATATCATGAAGAAAGTTTGGAGAAACTAATATTTCTATAGAGCCGTTTAGTGTTCTGGCTCCAGATACCGGAACTAAAGGAAAAATTATTTACAAAGCTCCTAGAGGAAACAAAAAATCTTATCAACTTCCTCTACAAAGAAGACGGCCTCGAGGGATTTTCATTTAAAGTTAGATCTGCAGGAGAAGAATACCGCATGAAAAGCGAGTACGTTCTTCAGCTGTTGCTGCAGAAATTTTGTGACAAATCCAGCCAAACGGAAGAGAAAGTTTCTCTCGAATTCTTTGAGCGAGGCGAGTCCAGCTTGATCTGCGTCGAAGAAGACTCGATTATTGATCCTTCCAACTCTGATATTCTTGGAGCACGTAAGCGCTTTGAAGAGTACTTCAGAAGATGGATCTTATTGCTGATGATTTTCTGCTCTCCTAAAAATCTCGATACAAGTGCGATATTCAATGTAACCTATAAGGGAATTGCGGCTATCATCGACTATTTGATTGATCCTGACCGAGATTTTGTGCAAGAGAGAGGCAAGCCACCACCAAAACCCAAATACTCACTTCCAACCCAAACCAATTTAGTATTTCTTTTCTTTTAAACACTCTAAAATGAAATTCTAGCAATTCTTCCGAGTCATCTTGAAAAACGCGTTTAGCCAGAAAGAGTTCGACAAGATCGAGGTAAAAATGTTTTCGAATTTCAAATAATAATCAAAATACACACTCACTAAAAGGGCAAGCTGCATGCAATCAAATCATATTGCAGAATATTCTGTGAAACAAGGAGCGAGATCCCATTGGGAAGGTACATTGGACTCGAGTTGATTAAATTCATCTATCGAGAGCTTCAAACTTTACTCACCAAGCCTGATGATCGAGAGAAATATATGGTAAGAAGCAACCATCGAGGGGGATTATTTGCTAATAATTGTTCTAGATTTGCTGCGTAATCGTGTATTATACTCAAGAAATATTTTCGATGGATTACGAAGGAACCTTGGTCCTCATCCCCTTGTATCTGAAAGTTATCGAGATGATCCTCATGGAATCCAAAATGAACTCAGATGACGAAATTTCAGCCATTCTCAGTAGAATTCTGCAAAAGAAATACCCGATTCACACTGTGCAATCTTCATGCTTGGCATTACTTCAGACTATCCTTTCGTTTAGCCATGGTCTGCCTCAAATGAAGGTTGTTTACTTTGACAAAGGGCAACAAGCAGTCGAATTGAGACACTTTTTCATGAGAGTCGTTTCTACGGCGAACAGTTTCTATGACACTTACCCAAGACAGGTCTTTATTAAAAGTGAAGAGATCTCTGATAGCTATGCAGAACTGAATTACAATTTAAAAACGCTTCAATTTATGATAATTTGCTATTATGCTTCTCAAGACACTAACAGCACCAAGAACGAGGCTATTCAGGTTTTTACCTGGAAAAATATCTTTGTTGATCTAATGTCTGTTTAGAAAACCATTAGTGACTTCTTGTATTGCTCAGATGGTTACCAGCACCAAGTTGAGCTCTTCTATCTTCACGTCTCCTCAATATCAGCACTGGCGATGGCAATTAGTCCTCTTAGCAGCTGGCATCGTGTGCTCTACCAACAAATCGTACAAACATTTTTGTTTTTAGGACCGCAAGTCTAAACCCATTATCCTGTATCTGCGTAGTTCGAGAAGTTAGTGCCATGGATAATCTGTTTCAGAGGGCCTCAGGATGTGAATCAGCGCCGAGATATGATGATGGAGTTGCTCTTTGCGCTGTTGGTAACAATTTCTTCAGGTGCTTGATTGTGTAAACATTTTCAAATATAGAGTTGGATTCAGACTGATACATATGGATACCTGCTTTCTTCAGATAAACTTAGAACAAATTTCATCGATCTTCTGCAGCACCTTGGTAATCATTATCAATATAAAAATACAGTTTTGCTAAGTTTATATTTTTAGATTGGAAAGAGGAATTCAGAGACATCAATGACGTATTTTTCAAGCATTTCATGAAGAACTACCTTCATTTCCCTGCCAAATACCAGGGCAAAGATAATGTCCGATCCATCTTTGATGAGCACTCATTTAAACACATACCACGAGAATACTTGAAAATCTTCGAAGAACATGAAAAACTAAAAGCGGATCCTCAAGAAATACAAAGCGCTCTCACACTGGAGAAAGACACTTCACTCAAATTGAAAGCCGAAACCAGTCTGCCTTCACCAAAGGACGATTCTGCTAACAAAACGTCACTCTCGCCAACGCAGCAATCTCAGTCAGACGGGTATATTATGATTGAGCCGCACAAATCAGACCCAGATTCAGCTAAAATAAAACCTGAAATAGAGCAATCAAAGCTGATGCAATTCCTTTATCAATACAAATACATCGCAGCAAACGGCGACAATTTGGCAAAATTGTTTGCAAAAACTAAAGAAGATCCAAAAGACCTTATCAATACATTTAATAATCTTGTCAATTCCAATACGAGTGAGAATACTGACCAGCCGCATCCTCTTTATTTGTTCCTGGAAGATGGGACAATAATCTCACTGCTGGATACGGCAAATAAGGAAGAGAAAGCCATCAACTCCAAACTTATCATCCGTAACATTACAGGCAAATATGCTTGGAATTTCGAACACATAAAGGGAATTGTCGATGCCAACTTTACTAAAAGAAATCTCACTATCAACGATATTGTTGCAGATCAATTCTACACAAATTTTGCAATGAGATTAGATGATGAAGATTCTGAGAAAAAAGACGAAAAGATGCCTTCGTTGGACCTCGAACAAAATAAGAGCAATAAGGAGGAAGAAGAGAAAGTCGATTCGAAAACTGATGAATTCATGATCACTGAACCAGGGCATACTACCTTTATGAATGGAAAGAGGAAGTTAGAGCCCATTGATTCTTCTATGAGGGAACCTCAAGAATTAATTGACAAATTTGAGGAAATTTTAAACCGAGTCAAAGAGGAAGTCGAAAATTTCAGTCAAGTATTACACTAATCTGCTAACACTCGCGCTGATTAATTATGTGAATAGTACGATGCTTATCACGCTGTCGAAAGGAAAGATACCGAAAATATATTCTCCAAAGAGAAAGACCATCAAGAGGACAAGAAGAGAAGACTCGAGAAAAATGATGAGTACGAATTACAGAGGTACATGATTTTTCATCTCACTGATGTGTTTGCTTAAATGGGCTTGTGGATAGAATCAAAGACCAGAAGAAATTAAATGAGAATAAAAACTATTTAAAGTTCTCGGATAGAGTCATCAAGCATAATTCCTTCGATCCCAACCGGCTATTGATGCTGCAGTTAAAGCTGTTTAATCCTACTGAAAGGGCAGCCGCAGTTTCACTGCTCGATTCTCGCAATCCTCACTATCAGACCACCCTTAATCTGCTCGATCAAACATACGGTAATATTCGACTTGATTTTAAAGGTTTAACATAGCAATTCTGGGTTAGTGAGAGAGACCGTCAAGATCGGTGTGGTTTATGTTGCGTGCGGTCAGGATACTCAACAAGAAATTTTGCGAAACTCGTCGGGATCAAAAGATTATGAAGAGTTCATAAAGTCGTTAGGAGAAGTTGTAGATCTGAAAACTCATCTCGGATTTGCTGGTGGATTGAAATACAAAACGGACGGTGAATACACGATTTATTCAAGCGATTCGCTAACAGAAGTGATGTTCCATATCGCTACAATGATGCCCTTGGACGCTGATGACGAGCAAGTCATTTCAAAAAAAAGGTATTAAATTTCAATTTGATATATTCGAATAATATCCATAGACATATCGGAAACGACCATGTCAATATCGTATGGTGCGAGAATCCCAGAGACTATAGGTAACAAAAAGAAATAGAAATAATTCCCGGTGTTAATGTTTTGGTGTAGGCGACTAACTATCTCAAGTCAGTATAACTGCGTCCAAATCATTATTTACCCACTAAAGAACGGTCTCTTCAGAGTTAAATTCTACAAAAAAGAGAATGTAAGTTTTGAATTTCCCTTAAACCATGAACTAATGTACCATGCGCTAGATTGGGTTTACTTTCCCTTGGCTAAGCTCAATTCTTGTTGCGAGAGAACTATTACCCACGTTCGTGAAAATTTCTTCAATCAACGGATATAGAAGTAAATATATTTTGAGAAAGGATTAATATTAACTTTGATCTAATGTAAAGGATCCAGAAATCCTCGTGAGACTGCTTTTAAATCATACTTCAACCGAATGAAGTTTATTAAGGAGATCAAAGCCTCTTCTTACTCGCTCTCTCAAAATGATATGAAATTGATTGCCTCAAGTATGATTTCAGGCCAACTACAAAGTTAAAAAAGACTGGTTGAGAAATGTTGGCTGATCAATTTTCTCAGCTCTAACTAAGTAATTACATATTATGAATCTCTGAGCAATCCTATATTCATAATTCTTCATAAAATATTGCTGTTCAAGAGGATAACTTAATTATTATAAGTGAAATATGATTCTTCTGTTAGAATCATATTAGAGATTGTATACTGGGATAAAACTCGTGTAGTCGTTCAAAATATTAAGTAGAGTGGATTTAAATCTTGAAGTTTGGTTTTTTCTTCAGCGGAGAATACCCAGAGAATATTTCCAATGTTTGGAAACGTCCCATGCTAATGGAATTCTCATTAGCCTTAATCCGTTTTCTCCAAGAGGTCAAGAATAACACGCAATAGTTAGAGTTCTGAGATTTGTGGCAATATTATTTAATTTATGAAGATTTCTGGCAAACTGTATGCATTTCACATGACGCTTATTTAGCATTTGCAACAACAATATATAGAAAGAGCACAAGTTGAATTCATGTTTAATGGATATTGTTTTCTCATATATCATATCTAGCAACCAACTAATTCCTTCATAACTTCGTTAATTTTCGAGGTGTCTGGAGGTGGATATGGCTTCAGTTCATTTTTCTTGATTTGATCCAGATAGCTTGCTAACTAAGGTTCATAAATATAGAGTTAGCCGCAACAGAAAACAAAAGGGACTCATTACATTAGATTTAATATCGGTGAGCTTTTCAAATCCCAAAATATGTTTTCTCTCAGTCAGAGCAGAAATGAGTTCCATTTGATGATTGCCCATCAATCTTTCATTATTCACAACGATCATTTTCTTTTTCTCACGTAATCCTTCGAGGATCGTGCCAGCTCCTATTTTTCATCAATTGTTTGTTCAAATAACTCCAAAATATTATTATATTTCACTAACCTGCGTGTGAAATAATCAGATCTGCTGACCTTATGTCGTCCATAAGAGATGGCTTGTAGTTATATACTTCAGCCGTGACTCCTTTGTAGTTTTTGATTACAGTCGGATCATGCTTTCCTTTCCCTGTTTGTACTTTTATATTTGTGTATCCTGCATCCACAAGCTGCTTGACTACATCCTCCTGATCCAGAGTCTTGATCAGCTCATCAAACAGGGTCGTTCCTACTGTGATAAATACAGTTTTCTTGGAGCTTTCCATTTAATTCGCAGGATATAGATTAATTTTCTCTTTCTCAAAATAAATAGTGCTCAATGTTAGAAGAATTTACACGTGCAATAACATGATGTGTGCACCTGGACGAACACGGAGTTTGCTTGTGGTTTTTTTCTCAAATTCCTCAACGTGGTTGGTTTTAGCACATCCTTTCGAATTGCCAGGCAATTTTCTAAATCAGCTCAGACTTTTTTCTAAATCAACTCAGACTTCTTAGCTTATATTCAGATCGGTTTAGATTCATAGTTTCAAATGGAGTTAAACCACAGTGTTACAAGAAATACAAAATATTAATTGAATGAAGAAATCAAGAAACATGATGATAGTAATGTGAAAAAATAGTTTTCTAGTCCAGTGGTATTGGAGATAAGATCAATGGACAAGATTGAGCTCGATCAAAGACAACAACTTCTTATCACTTTAGAGCGTTTGAATAATTGACATAACACTAATCGAAGATAATTTTGAAAATATTAATGATATCTTTTTGAGTCATTTTTCAGATTACTTTGATACTTGAGACAGTATAACAAAAAATGTTATATTGAACGAAATAGTTATACTCTCAGCCTAAAGATTGCTAAGATAGACCATGAAAGCTTACAACAGAAGAACAGATTCTAATTAGTTAGGGCTGTAGCATTTATAAGATGCTTCGCAATTTTTCTATTGTGATTGGCTTTTCAAGCACACCAGTCATACCCACTTCAATGCATTTCTTCTTATATTCTGATCCTACATGACCTGTCACACCGTAAATGATGATCTCCTTTCCATACGCGGCCACTTCTTTCTTGAATTTTGCCAATATCTTCTCTGTGGCTTGCCATCCGTCCATAATAGGCATTTCACAGTCCATCAGGATCAATTTAATATTCTTCCAATTTTTCTCATAAATTTCTAATGCCCCTTGTCCATTGGACGATTTGAGCGGTTGAAGACCACACATCTTTATCATCTTTGATAGCATAGTAAGATTGAATGAGTCATCATCAACCACAAGAACAACTTTCTCATCAGAGATTTCCACACCTTCATTTAGACTGGGCTTTATATCTCTTCTGCTTCTGACTGACACAAAGGAACTGGACTGAAGCTGTAAAACTGAGGAGCGGGTCTGATTAAGATCGTTTATAAGTCTCTTGATAATCTGTAAAGAAGCCGGTTTCGGAATAAACCTGTTCCCTCTGTACACTCCATTTGGGGCTAGCAACTCCATTTGAGTTTTGGATTCGGAGTAGGCTGTCAAAAATACTATAGGAACGGGAGTCCACCCTTTTTCTTCTTCCATCTGCCGAATCTTTTTGGTTGCTGTTTTGCCATCCATTACGGGCATATCGATGTCCATAAGGATCAGGTCATAAGGATTTGATTCTTGACTGCTCTGGAATGTATCTAATGCCTCTTGTCCATTAGAAGCGACGACGATTTCTTTGATATCGCATTTTTGAAGGAATCTTGTGTTGACTTCTTGATTATAGGGAATGTCTTCCACAATAAGGACTCTTTCAACAGATTTTTTCTGAATCAATGACTTTTTTTGCTGCTGCTGATCTTGCTGCTGTTGTTGACAAAAAGAGTTTGATTTAGATGTCGAAAGCGTTGGATTAGAAGGGACTTTGGATTTGAGCATAATGACGAGAGCAGTTCCTCGATTTGGCTTTGAGTACATTTGAATCTTTCCCTCCATAAGTTCTATGAGCTCTTTGGAGATCCAGAGCCCAAGACCTGTGCCTATTTGCCTCTTGGAGGAATCAGCACCTACTTGTCTGAATTTTCCGAACAGAGCTTCAAGATCTTCTTTCTTAATCCCACAACCTGAGTCGATTATCTCTAATCTCAAGAAACCCTTGGAGCCACCTTGTGGCTTCCTTGAATGGTAATTCTGGCTAAACGCCACTTTTTTTTGAGAAATCTGAGTTTTCTCAATCGATCTTCCTTGAAAAGTAGGAATGTGTATATTTTCTTTGGTTTGGGAAATGAAGCTCTCCCTGCCATGACTGAATTTCTTCTGAGTCTTTGTTAAATGCTCATAGGCAGAATTTTCATGTTTTTCATCCACTTCTCTCTCATCATAGCCCGTTTCAGTTCTCATTTCGGCTGGTTCTGGCATCTTATCTCTAAGTGCACTCGCATGGGTCGGTGCCATGTGTTCGGCTTGTATCTCAGTCCCTTCTATAAAGTCCACAAACACCCTCACATCACCACGTTCAGTGAATTTAGTCGCATTCGAGATGGTATTGATCAATATCTGCATAATTCTATGGTGATCGAATTCGAGAATGTCAGGTACGTTAACATTCACTGAGAAGCAGCCATAAAGACCTTTTTTACGGATCATTTCAGAACAAATGATCCAAGCTCTTTCAAGATAATCCCGGATATTGTGGAAGTTCTTCGACACTTCGAGTCTTCCAGATGACACCTTCGCGGTATCAAGGACGTTGTTAAGTAGCTGGGAAAGAATTTCGCCACTCACCTTCGCATCCTTCAGCATAGTCTTGAGCTCTTCATCTTGTGTAGTCTCAAAGCAAAGTTCGACATTGCCTAATAAGCTGTTGAGCGGATTCCGGATTTCATGTGAAAAACGAAGTATGAAGTTTTCTTTTTCTTGGAGAACCTCTTGAAACTCGTTGTTGGCAGTTTTCAGTTTGGTATTAGTTGTTTCGAGCTCCAAGTTCAGTGCTAGGAGCTTCTCTTGATATCGCTTACATAACTCTAGTTCCAAACCTTTCTTTCTCCCAAAAGACATCAACCCAAAGTAATTAATGAGGGCTCCCGAGATGAGTTGGATGACGTTATGAGAGTTATGAAATAGATATTTGATTTGGTCCGTTCCTTCTCCAGAATCCTCGAAATCCATGAATTTATAGCAAATTACCCATCCAATAAAATTACTACCCAAAACATAAGGTAATTTTTTCGAGGGTATCTCTGCATAGCCCAAAGTAACTGCGAAAAACTGACAACAGACGGCAAAAAGAGCATAGTTAGGATTGAAAATGAGCAGCATGATCGGGATTGTCCCGAAGAAGATTGATTTTAGAGCGTCTCCAATAGAAGGGTTTTTCGTGTACAGGAGGACAATTGCAAGATGGAGCAAAGTACCTCCCATCATAATCGAATATGTTCTGGTGGAGTAATAGCCGAGGGGCCACCATATTAGAGTATGGAGGAGAATAGAGATAAGTATTATAAATATCTCTCTTTTGTTCTGTTGTTGCTGCATCTCGCAAGAGAGAGGGTTTAGCTTGTCCATTTAGCAGAGTTTCGAAGGAAAAGCTGGAAATTAACACGGAAATTTATATTTTTTTTATTAAAGCAAGCACCTATTTTTAATCTCTATCAGTCTAAATTTTGTTAATTGCAAATATAACAGTTAAAAGAACAGTTGAGAAACGAAAAATCAAATTCTTGGAATGACTCTACTATTGATGATAGTCGTGAAAGATTGCTGCACTTCCATTAACTTACGGATTATTAGATTGCTAAATCTCAAGACGGGTTATGAAAGACAAAATTGAAGATTATTCAGTTATCTAATTTAGGATCAAAGAGCTCCTTTAGCATGAGCATTTAATCGGTATAAAAAAATTCGTAATTCCATAAATTTACAAAAAACTCAAGGTGAATATTGATTTATAATTATTCAAAGAAATAAATTCACGATTAATTTGAGTTTCAGGGTTTTTTGCCTTAAACAAAATTCATAGGTGCTCTGGACAGGTTTTCTCACCAAGTGCAATGAGCAAAAATGATAGGTATCGATGTCTTCTCAACCATGCAGAGTTATTTTAGGTTTACAGTAATCAAATCTGGAGCTGAGCCAAAGCAAACAGTACAAATTAGGTAAGTAGTTAGCAGATTGCTGTCAGATGGCGAGTTGGAATCGCAATTTCAAGGAGGTGGCTCTCAATGCTTGAAATCTAGTTCCATTGAAACTTTCGAGTTGAGGGTTGAAGAGTTCTCTCATGGCCTTTACATGCATGCTTAATTGTTGCTTAAGAAAAATGCAATGTTCTAGAACTAATCCCTTCCTCACATTGGCACGAAAGATCAATGTTATCATAGCTTGCAGATGTTAATGAAAGTAAGCCTTCATATTTACGTAGAATAGAGATAAATAAGTGGAGATAATGAAAACACTGAAAAAATTTGAAATCAAATAAAGTATTTCTGTGATTCGGTTTTGAAATTTCATTCTCAAACTACGATTAATAGCGTGAGTAGTTTTTATCCGACAATAGTACAGGTGATGAGATCGTGAATTTGTAGAGAGAGATTAATAGAAAACTAGCATGCCTTATTCTTCCAACAAAGACACTGCTCCTCCTTCTCGAATTCCATGCTTTTTCCTGTTGTTGTTTTTGTTTTTTTTTTGAGGTTATTTATAGACTCAAAAAGTCAGGGAATTAAACACAAAGGGAAAAGGAGGTTTAAGTATCTAAGAGTCTGCTCAAACCTATCAAAGTTAAGAGATTTGCTATATTTCTTTCGGAATACAGAGTACCAAGGTGTATTAAATTTGTTTTTACCAGAGTATTTCGATTTCACATTGTTTACAACCCACTTCCTTTCAATTGTCACTCAAAATTTGTTGAATTTGGGTTCTATTTTCCATGTAATAGATTCCATCGGAACAAGTCAATTGAGAGTTCACTTCAATGAGAAGAAGAAACAACAACCAGTCTCGAGAAAATAGATAGATAAATAGCGTTCCTCGAGAAAATTGCAGTGTTCAGAAATGACATGAGTTTGTTGATTAAGAATAAATTGGGGAGAATCAAGATGTTGCTGCTGGTACAGCATAGAAACGATTGTCTGAGCGAATCTGCTTCTGATTTCTTTTAGCTATAGTATCATTTTCCAATCAAATCAGTTCGGGTTGCCTGGTGTTTCAATCCCAAAAATGAAATTTACTTCTATGATGATCTTCAAATGAGCGCTGAAATAAAACAACCCGTTGTCTCGCAGGTGCTCCAGGAAGTAAGCTCTGTTTCATGTTTAATAAACGAATTATTTTTACAGATGGTGGGCAGAGCTAGTAAGTTTCAATTTTGATCCTTTGGGTGAAAAGATTGTTATGATTGATAAAAGTGGATTGGTTTCTCTCGATAAGATCAATCCATATCAAAAAGAAATTTCTGTGAGAGTCACTTCTAGTGAAGAATCAGGTTTAGAAATGAACATTTTCTAAATGTTACTTTGCTGATGACACCAAAAAAACAGTGTGGTATGATCGATCCCGCTGGGACCCTATAGCAGAGAAACCAATTATTGCATTAAAATTTTAACAAAGACAGATTAATTTTTTAGATATAGAGAAACAAACGAACCTTTTTGGAGAGAATTTCATAAGCGATCACAGTAAATCATATGTAAAGTTAGTGCCTAATGATATTTTCAAAGTTTATTATTGGATCGATTGGCGATATGATGGTAACGTGCTTGTCGCCAGCGGCGCGCTCTGATGGAGATTTTTGATATTAAAGAAAGTAAAGGACCTCAGCAGATATTTGGTGGATTTCCTTCGTCACTCCCGTTTTTACCCGATCCTTTTTTTTTTACAATACAAAGTTGAAGGTGATGCAATCTGATCTGTAAAATGGAATTCAGAAGGGAATCTCCTGGGTACAGCTTCAATCAGGAATCATTGATTTCTCAACAAAAAAGTAGATATGGCCAGAAAACAATGTACATATCAATAAAATTTGTTACTGAATTATGAGTTTCTTATTACTATCTTTTGTGAAAGGTTCTCAGTGCTCGATGAGTTCCTATTTAATAGGTTCAATGAATAGCTTTCTATCAGATAAATAAGCTTATCACTGAGCATAAATGCATGCAATAAATTCATAACAAAGAACCCTATTAGTTCTTGAAATACACTAAGCCATCTGAACTCATATAAATAACAAAAAAAAAACGTATGAGATCCTTTAGATTAGTTTAGAATTGTTTTCGTTCGAAGAAGAATCATTAATGAACATTTGACCTTTCTCGACGTTTAACTCTACTAAAAAAGCAGTCAAAGACTGAGAAAAGGTGCACTAAAATGTTTAAGTGTCGCTCAAGATTTTAGTGAAATAAGCATCAATTAGAATATTGATTTAATTAAAATATCATGCCACAAAATACGAACAATTCGTAATTTTGTGCCAGATCTATTCAGTCAATTTCGATTACCGATTGTCTTTTGATGCTAATAATTATGACTCTATGGAGTAGTACTATTGTAAATATTCCTTGAAGACTTCAAAATGTCCAGTGAGATCCTCATTACATTTGGGAAAAAAGGTCCCGTGTCCCTAGTATGGACTCTATAGTAAAGTTCAAAAGCAGACATATGCATTTATGCAAAGTCATGACTACTGATTCATTTTCAGTGACTTTCTTCCAACTGGATTGCTAAATTAATAACACAGAATATTATTAACTCCTCTCTAACAAACTCATTATTTTCTAAATCTAAAACTCCTCTAAATTTGTATCCATAATCCTCAAGTGCAGTTTCATTTATTCTCACTTATTCAACTAACTGATAGCAATTATTCCGACATTCCATTGATTGATTGAAATTTAATGAAGTAACGCATTACAATGTGACAAATTTCATTCCATCAAAAAACCTAATATACGTTATTGGAAATTTTATTTGTTCTATTATCACAAATTCTTGTTTTTGAGATCCGATTGCGCCGATTGATCCGATACTGATGCTTCAATTAAACTGATTTTCAGTAGCTAATGAACTATAAAAAGCTACTTCAAATGCATACAAACAAACTTAAATACTTCTTAACAAACCAAATCCACCAACACTCCTTAAAACAAGATGACCGATCTCTATGACAAGAAAGTTAAATATGCTCACATTGGTCAATGGAACCTTCTCAAGAAACTGGGTGCAGGAGCAACTTCCAGAGTGTACCTTGCTTATGATCCTTTGAC
>ENA-UOUE01000750-UOUE01000750.1-compost-metagenome-genome-assembly--contig:-NODE-750-length-24637-cov-5.843811_pt1 | contig 24637 bp, 17 predicted proteins | sample MGYA00238146_ERZ747223 | MGnify/ENA primary metagenome ERZ747223 (study PRJEB28781, sample SAMN06268865) | compost metagenome | isolation source: single cell | place: USA: California, Emeryville, Joint...
ATCAATCAAACAGTTAGCAACCCCTTCGAAGCAAAAATTATTGTTACAATAACCATTGGGGTCCGGGATGGCGCTTTCTATCAGGACGAGGCTCTTTTTTTCAACATCAATGAAATTCAAGCGATCCCTTCTAATTCTCACCGCAATTAATGGCTTCTCAACCAATGGATTATATCTGCATTTGTTTTCTAAGGAATTCATAGGAATAATTGTTCGGATATATATATAACCAAAAATAAGTTACCATTACCATCGTCGTCATCATATATTGTACGATGCATAAGTAATTTATCAGTGCCAAGTTCAATTATCGACAAATTATTGCTTTCGTCAATCATCACAACGTTTTTCCCTTCAGGGTCCATGTCAATGTTTACAATGTCACCTGTTACACAAAAATCAGAAATATTGACACGAAAATTAAACACAACTTATATGTCCAGATGGCAGCTTGACTCGTTTGAGCATCTCAAGTGTCTGAAGATCGAAAACGTGGCACCCATATTGATTTTTTATTGAAAGTCCCACAAGTAAGTTACGTTTGATACTGTAAGACATAGAATTGCAGAGTCCTTGAATTAGTCAATGAGAATTAAGTGGAATTGATGCTGAAAAACCTCCTGGAGTTTCTTCAAACGAAAAACGTAATTTGGGTGTTTGACCAGAAATGTAAAAAATCTGAAAATCAGCTGCTTGACCTGTCGATCTGTGGCAACTCATTGATATCAAACTTTGAAGTTCCGGCACATATTGAACATAATGATCGTCTTGGATATGAAGAAAGATGAGAATATTCATGATAACTTTACAACCCATAGAATTCATTGGACCAGTGAACTCAGCTTCAATTTTCGACGATCCATAGTCATAGATGCTTATTTTATTCCCCAAAGTCCAAGCAATCCGTGGGATATTATCGCTGCTTGCCTAAACTCGTCTTAGTTCTTGTTTTCCAATTTGAAAAATACTCTTTCCATCACTTTGTTCAGCTAGTTGATCCTTGAATAAATTATAAATTTATTTTTTTTGGATACATTAATATAAGACTTATTTTTACTACAAAAAAGATGAATCTAAATTGATTATACTTATATTGTTGCTATTATTCGTACACTAAAGCGATCTTGGAATTCGTGCCACCGCTCTTATACGGTAATGGTGAAGAGAGTCTTCATTAGATGAGAACAGGCACTTTCCATCCTATAAACTCAAAATTTTCAGGAGGTTCTAGCCGAGTTGATCGGAATAGATTTATTGAGTTTCTTTCTTTTAAAATACCATGCAAATTCTTTTACCCGAGCAGTAGTCCCTGCAGCCTTAGAAATGAATTATCTTTTGTCATTTATTTCACAGCACAGCTGCGGCAGCCCAGAACTCATTTTAGTCTTGAATCTTCTGAGGTAATACTCTCATTTTTTTTAGTCGGATAGACAGATTAACTAGTTTCACACTCAAACTAGCTTGAATATAAAGAAAAGCAAGCAGGAGAGCGCAGTTTGCAAGTCGAGGTAGCCATATTTTACAAAAAACATATTGAAATTAAAATTTTTTGTGATTTTTTTTTTCCTTCTCTTTAAGTGGTCCAGTTATCGCAAGATTCTTCGCTTTTTCTTTAAATATCTTTAGTTAAATAAAATAAAAGCAAAATTGCAGTTAGATTCAGATTCGAGACAAAACTATGAACAATACAACTCCTACAGCAGATCCTATTAACCCTTCAACAGACCCTATTAATCCTTCAGCAGATCCAAAGAATCCTACGGATCCAGCGAAGGAGAAAGCACAGAGAGAAAAATTTATTGAACAAAAGTTATCTCAGATATCCGGGTACTTCTTATTTGTGCTTCTGTATATCATCATGCTCGGCGGAACAGACGAGACCACATGCACAGGCACACCTTATGAGTACTCGCAATTCGCGAAATGGGGATTCCTTGGACTGATGTTTGTAGAGATCTTCATTCTCATCGTGGAGGTGGTGGTCGTGCCGAAGCTGTCTGAAAGTCAAAAGCACCTACCGCAGCTATTTCTCACACTGATTAAGACAATCGAGATAATTTTCGTGGCTGCTATGTACATCTACGGTTGCACTGCTCTGGCCAACAAATCAACATGTGGATATGATCCTTTGGTGTACTTACTTTGGTTTAATGTCTTGATGCCAGGAGTAATTGCTCTTATCCTTTGCTGCTGCACGTCCTGCATGATTGGTTTAACGGCATTCAGCCAAGGCAATGTTAGCGGACCACGCCACATTCAGCTTGCAGAGGAAAATAATGCTTAATTTTCTACTTTCAGTGCATTTCATAGATTAGAAGAGGTCTTATATTCTTGAGGATCTAATATGTCGTTTGCTAATATTTCATAAATGATTCGAAATAAACTTTCATATTTTCAAATAGAGGTTTTGCAGAATGAACCTACGACGCTAGCAATAAAAATTCTTCAACTTTGGCCATTTTTCCTGCAAGCTTCTCTTCAATATAACACTAATACTGTTGTGTCCTACGTTCAGTGTTTCCAACTCCCTCCAGGTGTAATTCTTGAGCAAATAACGAGCTCCATCATCCTCCATTTTATTCCATGACAAATCTAGCGATTTTAGAGCTGTCCAAGTTTGATTGGAGCTCAATGCGAAAACTCCGTCACGACCTAATTTATTGTTTTGCAAGTTCAAGTACTCGAGGTGTTGCCATGTCGCATTGTTGCTGAGAGCTTCAGCACCTGGTTTCCCGATTAGGTTTCCTTGGAGATTTAGCTTTTTGAGGTTAGTCCATGTTTGGTTTTTGCCAATATCTGAAGCTCCCTCGTCATGAATGGTGTTTTCAGCGAGATTCAGATCAACTAAGTTCTCGAAGCATTTGCTTTGGCTGAGAGCTCTGATGCCTTCGTCGCTAATGAGGTTATTTTGGAGATCGAGCTCTTTAAGGGCAGTCCAAGGAGCTTTATTGCTTAGATAGATGACTCCTTGATCTTTGATCACGTTTAATCCGAGGTTCAATGTCTCTAAATTAACCCATGAAGTATTAGTACAAAGAATGGCTACGATATCATCGTTGATAGAATTGTTGCTCAGATTAAGAGCTTTGAGGTTTTTCCAAATTGTGATCTTGCTGAAGGCCTCCGCGGCTTTTACATCGATAGTGTTTTTTGAGAGATTGATGACTTCCAAGTTGTCCCAAATTGCATGTTGGCTCAATTCAAGGAATCCAGCTGGATCTAAGGAGACTTTTTCGAGATTCAGGACCTTAAGGTTGGACCAGCTCTTGCAAAGAGTCAGCTGCGTCACGCCTGAGTTCGCGATAGCGGTTCCAGTTAAGGTTAGCTCTTGAAGCTGTGTCCAGCAAGTATTTTGAGTGAAAGAAGAGATGTTCGGGCTTTTGAAGTAATTGTTCGCCAAATTAAGTATTTTGAGTTTGCTCCAACTTTGGTTCTTGCATAACTCAGCCACCCCGTCATCTCCAATTTTGCATGATTCAAGGACGAGCTGCTCGAGCTGCCCCCAAGTCTCATTGCGGCTTAAATTTCTGCAACTTTCAGTCGTGAGAAAAGCATTAGACAAAACAAGCACCTTTAAGTTACTCCATGTTTTGTTGTTGCTCAATTCAGTGATTCCATTTGCTTCGATTGAGTTCGAGCTGAGGTTGAGCTCAACAAGGCTAGTCCAAGCAGGGTTTTTCGAGATAGCTGAAGCACCCTCAGAACCGATCTTATTGCTTTCTAAATCCAGGCGCTTAAGTTTCCCCCAGCTCTCATTCATCCCGATAGCTCGCCCGCCATTCCTTTCAATCTCATTGTTACGTAACAACAATTCTTCTAAGTTCACCCAGGATTTATTCTTTGCTAATCCCTCAGCCCCTGTATCTCCGATCTTATTTTCTGATAGATCCAATATCCTAAGATTTCTCCAGGATATATTATTTCCAAGCGCGATGGCTCCTGATTTTTGAATGTTGCAAGCTCTGAGCTCAAGCTTCTGCAAATTTTGCCAGGTGAGATTCCGGCCGATTATCTCAGCTCTTTTATCAGAAATAGGAATATTACTCAAGTTTACTTCTAGGATTTCACTGTGATCTAATTTGCTCTGCACAATTTTTTGCATGCATCCTTCTAAACTCTGATAATCGCCTATTTGAGTGAATACCTGAATATTTTCTTCAGAAAGCTTGGCAGCAAAGTCAATTATCGTGCCATGCAGGTTTAATCGATTCATGTCTCGGCTTTGCTTCTCCTGAGTTTGTAATTTCGAAAAATTATTATAAACATACAACATTTTGTCCTTCGCAAATGCGATCTGCTTAAAGTCTGAGCTTACTGCAAACGGAGAAGATGCAAAATTCATCGTGTTGTCTTTAAATTGTAATATAGCTTTTCCACTTGCCATGTCTAAACTCAAAACCTTCTCATCTGATCCGATCAGTGCCAATTGACCATCCGACAAGTAGGCAGATTGCTTTCTGAAAAACTTCATTAAATGACCTCGAACTGTATCATAAACGAGAAATTTATCGCTGCTTGATTGTGCTACTATTTGTGATCCCTTCATAAGGTATTTACACTTAATATCTTTCTGACGGTTGCGGAACTGGGCCAATCTTCTTCTGGTAGTTCTATTCCAGATCATTAAGATGCTACCAACACCGTTCGCTGCTAAAATTTGATAGCCATCAGGACCCACTTCACACGTCTGGTCTTCTGACTTCCACGCTTTTCTTCCTGGTTGCGCGCCGTCTAATTTATTTATTACGCCGATCGAATGGTTAGTCGCGATATCCCAGATGATTATATTGAAATCGGCTGCTAATGAAACGATTTTGCTGCCATCAGGACTAAAAGCGCATCGTAATATATCTGCTCGGTGCCCTGAAAACAGATTCGTGTATTTCATGGTTTCTGTGTCCCAGATATAGAGAAATCTGTCTCTTCCGCCTGAAACAACGCGCTTGTCGTCTGGACTGAACGACGCACAGGTAACTTCTTTAGAATGCTGGCGGAATCCCCCGATTTTTCTGTAAGGTTGGCTAGGTGATTCTCTCTTGAAAACTACGATCTCTAGAGGGAGGACGGCGAGAAGATGGTGTCCCAGATTAGAAAAAGTGACATGGGAGCTTATAGAATCCAAACAAAAGTGTGGATGAACTCCGAATTGCACTGCTGCCATGTTTGTCTCAGATAAATTTGAGCAGGCAAGCGAGGCGTCGGTGAAGTTAACACCGTATAAGTTAGCTTTGGTAAAGTTGGTTTCCTCAAAATTGCCGAAGCTCAAATCGGCACGAGGAATTTGTATTTTGCTGAGGTCCATATTTTTAAAATGAAATGTTGTGGAGGTGTTCAGGATGGTTATGCTATTAGATGCAGCAATAGCAAGCGGATTTTGCTGAGGACTTGGAATATTTTCTTCGGTAGTTTTGTGAAGGGGTTGCGTCTGGATCCTATCGGGGTCAAAATCATTAATTTTAGATTCTTCTTTGACTTGAGTTCTTGAAGCCTCGATTAATTTGAGAAGATTGTTGGAGTCGATTTGGTTCTTTTGATAAGACTCGAGTAGAAAGTTGAAGATGAATGAGCCGATGATGAGTTGCTTCTGACTGATTAAGAGTTGTGCTAATTCATCAGGTTTTGCAGTCTGGACAGTTTCGATCTCTTGCCTCATCTGCTTCGCCACAATAAATTCTTGTAAAATTTTGTGTTGGAATTCGAATCGGCAAAGATCCTCTTCACCTTTTTTGGCGATCAGGAAGTTAGTAAGACCTAGCAGTTCATCAATATCGCTGTGAGCTTTCTCGTTTTGAGATGCTTGAGAATTAATCACGTAACCACTTGAGAAAAGAGCATGGTATTGTAAACGTAACTCGGCCTTTTTGAATAGCTCTTCTTTTTCGGTTAGTTTCACATTCTTGAGTTCAATATATTTGAAAACAGCTTGTGAAAGACTCTGGACGAGGAAATAATTAAGTAGATGTTCTCTTGTAAGAGTTAGCCTTTCACTTTTTGCTTTGGTATCTAACGGAGGTTTTCTAATGCTTGTCTGCGATGTAGGTTCTCGCAATTTCATTAATTTATCTTCCAAAATCTCAACAACTTCTTCACGGCTTCTAGCAGACATATCAAACAGTACCTCAAAAGTCATCGATAATAACGAAGGCACTCTGATGAGATCCCTGAGACCATATTGTTTGATCATTTCCTCAATGTCCTTCTCTAAACTGTGTGAGGATGGTGTTGCTTCAGAGTCTCCAAACAAGTACGAGCTTTGCTTCTGGAAGAGACACTTTCTCAAATAACCTTTGATATCTTCATCGCTGAAAGGTTCGATGCTTCTTGTGATAAACGCTGCTGAATCAATCTTCTTAGTTTCCTCTTCCATGGGTGCAAAAAGCAGCTCATATTGATTACAATAGTAGAGATTCTCTTCTCTACAGGTCACAATCATCTTCGCGTCACTCCACAACTTTCCAGGTTTATTATTAATCAGCGAGTAGAAGTGATTTTGAAGGCAATAGCTCATATTTTGGAGCAACCATTCATCTTCGATAATCTCATCATATCCATCAAAAATAAATAATATTCCAAATCCTTTATTCTGAGCTTGAAGACGCTGAAGGGCTTCGATTTCGGACTGAGTAAGATCCAGTTCTTGAGCTAACGTCGCAGCTATCGCATCTTGAGGGTTACTTTTAAATCTTGATAGATCAATGAGAATAGGAAGCCATTGCTGCTCGCTGAAGCCTTGTTCTTGTTGTTCGATCCATTCAGCGAGAAGCACATTTTGAAGGTATCTACAGAAAAGAGTTTTTCCTGACCCAGCCTTGCCTGTTAGAAGTAGTACTTTCAAAGAACGTTCGACGAAGTTCTTTCTGACATCAAAAAGTAATTCTGCAACCTCATCGATCTTATTGACATCAAGAGAAGCATTCTTCTTCGAACGGAGTGGAATATAAGTTTCAAATGTTTTGCTTCGGGCTGTTTCATCATTGATTTTCTGACTGTAGGCTATTATTTTGCTTTGGATACCTTCAATAAGCCGAGGATCTATTTGTTCTTCTGTTTCTTCAAATTGAGTTGCTCCATTCAGTTGCTGTGCCTGACCCTCCTGACCATATCCATTTTTATTCTCCATTTCTGATGATTTATCAGCAATTAAAGTTGTTTTACAAAAGTTACATGATTCTTTATTAATGAGCGCATTCATGTATCGAAGTGATATATTATCAAGAACCATAACTAGTTTCTTCATTAAAATTATCTGAATCAAGAGCTCAATCTCAAACGTGCTATTATCTAAAGATAGTAGAAAACTACTTATTTATTTTCCTGACCTAGCTTGTCCTGTTAGAAGCAACACTTTCAAAGGATGTTCTAACAGGCTCTTCGTGACATCAATAAGCAAGTCGACAACTTTATCATTTTTCTTTGCATCTGCTGAAACGTATTCCTTAGTGCGGAGCTGACTGTAAGGGTCTAGTACTTTTCTTTGTGACATGTGATCATTAATCTTCTGACTGTAAGCTACTATTTTGCTCTGTATCTCTTCCATAAGTTGAGGACCTGTTCATTTCTCTGTTTCACTAACTACAGTTGTCTCGACTCGTTGTGATTGACCCATTTCAAAGTACTCATTTGTTTGGTGACATGGTGAAGTCGCAAACGCGTTCAATTAATTACTTTGGAGATAATAAACTAAGGGTATCTCAACTACACATCAGTTGTAATGAAGATACATGACTGAATCTGTGTAATTTTCAAAGATTATTTTCGAGAAATCTCTGAATCTAAAGATGTGATATTAGTGAATTCGGGTCTACTCAATCTCTCATAATACACCATACAATGATAGTGGATTTCGCGACACCATCTTGTGGCTTTTTTACTTTTCTCACAGAAAGAATTAATTTAACACGTTAATTATTTTCAGACAATTAGCATTAGGCATTTACGAAGCACGATTATAAAATTTTATTAGAAACTGGCTTTCTTGTAGCAAGTTAGCTTATATAATTGCATCTGGACAAACTATTCAAATAGAATTCCTTCGGCAAACTGTAACAATTGTGAATATCCGAATTCTTTTGGCAGCAATGTTCATATGAGTGGAATAGAAAATAAAATTCTGTTTCGAGCTGGAATTTTACCAATTGGAGTCTTATGAAAACGAAGAGCGATCCGAATTATAAGAGTGAAATAGTTCGATAAATCTGCAGTCTTCCTAAGAAAATACTGCCATACCCACTAATATCGATATGATGGCAGGGCATTATACTGCCTCTGTTATCTACTTTCGGTAGAGAAAACAACACAGTCGACTTTTATATTACAATCGAAGGTGAATCACACAGCCTAAAGTCATTTTCTTCATGTGGCATTTGAAATCCAAATTAACTAAAATAAGCTGCCAATTAAAATTTTATTACTGAGGCTATCAGGAAGTAACACTGGAACAAAGTGTATTTAAAAAAAAAAATGGTTCAAAGAGCAGTTTTTTTTTTTACTCCAGCAAGTCTATTCGGCCTTCTGCTTACATTCATTTGAAATATGAGAGAGGTTCAGAAAATTTCCAGATTAAAGAGATAATCCTGGAGTTTCGATCTATGTAATGCTCTGTATTCCAGACCAGATATAGTCGTTTGCTTCCCTTAAAACCCGAAAAGGCGTTTTTTTTGATACAATATTACATTGTGAGCGTTCTTTTACGGATAACTAATTTTATCTTTGTGTCATTCTTCGATTATTTGAAGAACAGGAACATCACTATTTTAAAAATTAATTTCTTTAAGTCGCTACGACTACTCACTTCCCAATGAATCCATATTTACTGCTCTGTTTGCTGCTTTCGCTCTCACTCTCGCTTGCCAAAGCAATCGAATCTTCTTCGTCGGTTATAGACCCTCATGCTCAGTCACTCTACAATTCGGATATCATGCCAGAAAATGCAGCTTCGGATACTTCGCGATCAACTATCAATGGCAAAACCGAACGCACGAGACAATTAATTGAGCGCCAGCAGCTGCCTACTTTTTCAGCTGATCCTACGAGAAGTTCGCTTCCAACTGGCACTGCACCGCCAATAAATTTAGCCGACCCTAACAAACTACCTCAAGGTTCCACCAATCCCGGAACTGGATGGAATAGCAAACCTCCAGGACAAACCGGGACTGCAACTCGAACGAAAAGCTCATCAAATCCTTCTCCTTTGTTGCCTCGTCCCAATCAGTTTTCAAATAAAACCAGCAAGGCCAATACAACTTCTCAAGAAAACCTTTCGTCCACAGCAAACACCTCGACGACTGGGAATACCTCAAACGCCACAAACGCCACAAACACAACAACAAAACCCGTGATTCCGGGAACATTACCTGATACCGATCCAGCCCATTACCGCAACTACTCTTATGTTTTCCACATCGTACCTCACACTCATGACGACGCTGGTTGGTTGGCTCCGTATATGTCCTATTACACTGGAATAGGCACTCCTTTCATGGAATGCGTTACTTGCGAGCTCGATAAAATATTTGAGCTCCTCACAAATAACAAAGGTCGAGTATTCTCATACGTTGAAATGATCTTCTTCGAAATGTGGTTTAATAACCGCACTAATCGGTCAAAAGAACGGGTTAAAGAGCTAGTAGCCACCAAGCAGTTGTATTTCCCAAACGCCGGTTACGTCATGAATGACGAAGCATGCACCTACTACGAGGACATTATAGACCAGTTTATCATTGGTCATCGTTTCGTGCATCGTGAGTTTAACTATACACCTACAGTTGGCTTTGCCATCGACCCTTTCGGTCATTCTTCCACTCATGCGTATCTGCTTGCGCAGATGGGTATGAATATGGCAAGCATCGGAAGAATCCACTACAAGGACCTACAGCAGCGCAAACAAGAGAACAGACTGGCTTTTGTCTGGGTACCCGATGAGAATTTTCCTGAATGGAACATTTTAGGGCGTCTCGATCACGATAAATATAACATTAGAAACGTTATCTCAAACTCAGGCTCTCCTTATCTATATTCAGGTGGCGAAGTTACAAAGGAGGTAAACGCGCTTATGAGTCTCGGACCTAAGTACAGCAATCGCCACGTGTATTGGCAGTTAGGAGATGACTTTTCGTTCAGTAGGAACGGTGCTGGAGTCTACAACTCGATTGAAAGTTATGTCAAGCAATTGAATGGGAGCCAGTATATGAACGTCACCGCTATGCTGAGTTCCCCTGAAAATTACGCTCAAATGTGGTATGATTACTACAACCGCACGCCAGAGATCAAGCTCAGCATCAAGAACGATGACTTCTTCCCTTACGCAGATGAGGGAAACAGAGACCCTGCTCACTGGACAGGTTATTTCACTTCTCGAGCGAATTTGAAAGGAAAAATGAGAACCAGCTCCTGGTTTTTCCAGTCTGCGAAGAAACTGCTGACGGGTCTTTTGTTCAATATGCCCGAGTCTCAAGAGAAGAAGAATCTCGTTCCTAAGATCAATAGAGCTCTTGGCGAGTTGGAGAGAGCTGTCGCGCTTGTTCAGCATCATGATGGAATAACAGGAACTGCAATGGCATCAGCAAATAAGGATTATTATAATCGACTAACGAACAGCTCTCAGCTTGTTTGGGACTGTATCATCAAAGCCTTGGAAATCGAGAACTTAGTGCCACCTCGCTATGAGAAGAATGAAGGAAACGAGACTAATGTATCCAATAGCACCAACAATAGTACCAATGTAACCAATGCGACTAATGAAACTAGTGGGACGAATGCAACTAATGCAACTCATGAAACTAACGAGAAGAGTCCAACGAGTCCAGTCCCTGAAATCGTGAAGACTTTTATTCTTGATGGAATGAACAGTTCTATCGAATACAGAACAATATTGCCTTGGATGCAGCAGCAAGGAGCAAATTTCTCGTTTTTGATTAGAGTGTACAATCCTGGCCACAGTAGAAGGACTGTTCACAAGGTGAAAGTCCCTAGCGCGTTTATTAAAGGTATGTAGTGCTTTTACAATTCTCCAGTTTACAATAATTTCCTTTGTTTAGTATTCAACGCAAGCGGAAACCTCGCCCAATACGACGTAATTTGCACGGAGGATTATTTCGCTGGTTCCCCGGTTAAAGACTGCGATTTGTACATTTACGACTTCTTCCCCTCATACAGTTCTCGCTTCTATACGCTGCAATCTGCAGATGAAGACTCTTCCGTGCAACAAACGCCTGATTTTTTTGAAGAGAAACAAGTTGCTACAATAAACTTGCCACACAACAGCACGTTCCAAGTAACAATTAACTATCCACCACAAGCGCTATAATAGTTTACATAGATACATCCAGACAATAAAACATACAGCTATTCTTTCTGTGAAGCGAAAGGGCGCTGCCTTCAAGAAACCGTCACGTTGGATTACAATTACTATCGTAGCTACTACAAATACGGAGCTCAGAACTCCGGAATTTATATTATGAGGCTGCTCTCTGCGAAAAAATTCAATGTGACCAATGAGACTGAGCGGTTCATTTACCAGGGGAAATATGTGACGATTATTAAAATTGTTCATATCAATAAGCACCCGAGCGCCAAAAGAAATCAGGTTGTGATGACTCTTCAGTTGAAGAATTTTGATCTGAAAGGCGGAATCGAAATCAATACATTTGTCAACTCCTGGCTTGGTTTCGATGTTCCTGAAGGGAGAGAGTTAGTGCTGATTGCGAAGAGTCACTCGATTCGAAATCGAGGAAATTTTGCGACGGACTCCAACGGGCTCAAAATGATTCAACGGACACTGAATCGCAAGCCGGATTACGAGTTCGATGTTCAAGGGCAACAAATAGAGGCGAATTACTACCCAATCACTGCGGGAATTACCATCACGGACCAAAAGACCAATCGATCCATGGGGTAAGCAAATATCCCTCTAAATTTTCTAACTATTGCTATTATTAGGTTCGTCAATGATCGACCTCAAGGAGCGACGAGCGTAGGAACTGGAGAGATTGAAATAATGATTTACAGAAGAATATTCACCGACGACCAGAGAGGAAATCCAGAGCGACTTGATGAGAGAGAAATTATCTATAATCACTTGAGGAATTTCAACGAGTCCTTACCAAAAAGAGTCAGATGCACTCACCACTATCTTTTTGCAGATTCCAGCACTGGTAAGCCTCTTATCTCTCTATATCAGTCATTCTCATCATCATTGCTATAGTTGTTCAGAATCAATTCCGAAAGAAACAGCTTGAGAGAGATACCCAGCTCTTCACCATAGCACAGCAACTCCGAACAGCAAATATCCCTACGTTCAATGAAACTGAAGGAATAAGCAAAAAAAAAGACGCATTGCCTCCGCAAGTCGAAGCGTCCATAAGACATATAGACTCTGAGTTCTTTATTAGGCTGGTCAGCTTACACGACACGGAAAAAGCGGTTAATGTGACACTTGTAGAGAAAAATGGCAACATTCCACTGCTTTCGCATTTGGCTGGCTTGAATGCCATTGTGACCGCGGAAAGAGTGGAAGAAGTCTCTCTAAACACAATTCTCAGCAGGAAAGCGGCACTGGAACAGAAATTTAAATTCCGCGAGGTAGGAGAAATATCCATCGAAGATCTCCTCATCAAAGGTAAAACCGCGCATTACTGCTGAAAACTAAGCTTTGATATAGATTTTTCTAATTTTACAATGCGACCTCTGGAACTATTGACTTTCAAGTTATCGAATGTGTCTATCAATTCTTCGGTTGAGGCCAAAACAGCATGTAACTACATCTTTTTTAATTTCAATGAATAATACATTAAATTAGTGATCAAATCGATGGCTTTGTCCAACTCAGCTGGCGAATTTTTAACTACTACAGAAATCGACGATGAAGGAGAAGACACTGATGATGAGGACGATTACAAACTGTTCTATTCGGGACCAAGAAACCCGCCATCAGGAACCAATGAAAAAAACCAAACAAGATCTGATAATAAAACTGAGCCTCTCCACAATAATACGACCCCAATTCGAAATGACACCAAAAACAACGGCAGCAATAACACCCAAAAGAACACAACCGGGAACACGAGCGTCCCGAATAAGAATGAGACTGGCAATGATAATCATACAACCACTCAACCGAACGGAACGAAAACCAATACCACGAACACAAATCAAACCACCGGGCCGAAAAAGAACACTACTGGGCCTAAGAATACGACTGATCCAAAGCAAAATACCACAGAGCCTAAGAAAAATACCACAGAGCCTAAGAAAAACACGACTGGTCCGAATAAAAACACGACTTCTCACAACCAAACTGCCCAAAACAAATCGAATCAAACTAATGGAACGAATAACACTAGTACGCACAATACGACTATTCCAGATCCATCGAAAAATACCACAACGATCCTCGAGCCCAAGAAGCCTGGACCGATAATCATTGATAAAAAAACAATGATATATATCGCGTTAATCGTAGTTATCGTCTTCTCGGTGATAGTCCTCACGATCTGGATGGCTCGGTGCTTCAAGGGCAATATGAAAGGAGGTAGAATTGAGATGGTGGACGAAAACGGAACCGAGGAGCATGGAGGAACAGCAAATGGAGAAAGAAACGGGAGACACCGGCTTGAAATTGATGAGAAACCAAGCATAATGAATGTTTCGATTGATCTAAATGGTAAATTCGCTTTATTTTCATCGATTGACTAAATTTAAATAGCCTCAGAGTTTCAGAACCAGTTAAAGATTTACTCTAACAGAGATACTTTGGATGATGACACTAACGCGATTTAAACTAGCTATTTAATGGCAAATTCGCTCAACATCAAAAAACAGTATTAAAAATAAGGACCTCTACTAGAGACAAATCTAATTCTTATAAGCTGCTCTCGAGATATATAAACTCATATGAAATTGTTGTAAAATTTCAATAAAAGCATTGATAATGAGATTCATTGGAACTTAAAAAAATTCACTCGCGCACTTTTCTTCAGCATTTCTTGGAGGAACTCCGGTCTTAATGAATCCAATGCATTTCATAGAAGCCATTCGAAAAACAATAGGTGTCACTTTTTTTTTAAACGTTACATCCCATGTGTTTAGGGTAGCTAATTGCCTCCAAATACCTAATTTCAACATAAAGCTCCCTGTAATTTGGTTAGAAGGTGAAAAATGATATCAAAATTTTTACGAGCTTCAATGATAAGATCAGTCACTTTATTAATCGTTTAGATCCTTCGATTCTGATACTCAAATAAAAATTGAATAATTATCAGCTTAGACTCTCAAGGCAATGGACAAGACTGTAACACGTTTTAAAAGCGAAAACTCTGAAGAGGAACGCAAGAAACAGGCTCAAAGGATCAGAGAGACCAACCCAGATAAAATCCCAATCATCTGCGAAAAGCATTTGCGATCGAAGCTGCAGAATTTAGACAGAAATAAGTAATTTTGCGCTCGCTCTCTTCTACATAGACTAATCTCCTTCATTCCAGGTTCCTGGTCACAGATAAATACAAGGTATATCAATTCATTCACCTGCTGAGAAAGAGAATCGATCTCAAACAAGAAGAAGCACTGTATTTGTTCGTAAACGGGAAGACCCTGCTTAAAAGCGGTATTACTAACAACACGTGTATTTTCTTAACACAACTGCATTAGATTCAAAGCTTTCGGAAATCTATGATAGATATAAAGACACTGATGGATTCCTTTACATTGAGTTTTGTGAATACAGTTCTTTTGGATCAGAAAATAAGTGCTGAGTAATGGAAAATATTTTTTTTTGTTGTTGAAAAGTCCCAGTCATATGTATGAGCGTTGAATTTACTTGCATTAATAAATGAAAAGGAAATTGAAGAATCCAGCAACCGTTTCCTCAGCATAGAGACAGACATAGTTAGTTTGGATGGCACTGAAAATGAAAAACTTTGAGAAGCTCTTTACAAAAGAGGTCTTGCTCTTCTGAATGGAGTTATTGTGCGCTTAGTTTAAAATTTTACAACGGAATTGAATGTATGGTGATTAATATATCTAACAATACTACGGAACTTAAGATAAAAGCAGAAAAAGTAAAGAAAAATTAACGAAGTATATTATTATTTCCCTTATTAAATCAATGATTTCACTCAGTTAGGCTAAAATCTTCTTTTTCAAGCCTTTTTCGGTCACCTTGCTGAAGAAATTCGAATTCAATTCAGGGTTATCGTAATTTATATTTATTCTCTTCGGTAGAGGAGAACAGTTGATACCTGCGTCCTGTTTTACTACGCTATCCCGAATCTTGGAAAATCTCAAGCTGTTTTCAAGCGAATCACGAGTATCCTTTTTTTGGAAGATGCTTGGTGATCTCGTTGAATAGCTCTTAGGAAAGGTTGTGGGGTAGTAGTTAAGGTCTTGCTTATCAGTTGGACTACACTTCACTAAATCATTGCCCTTGAGGATTGATGACCCAGCGGCAGCAAAATTGGATTGTTTTAGTGATATCCTCTGCTCATAGCGATTATTCTCAGCAGCAGGCAGCTGCAGCTTCTCGACAAGTGCTTCAGAGTCGAGCGAGGCCCTTGGTGATGCCGTTTCAACACTGGAATCTCTCCTGGGAGAGTTACAAAGCGAGCTTGAAATGGGCGAAAAGATCGAAAAATCATCAGCTTTGATCTGGTGCCTTGGACTTCCCGTCGTGGGCTTGAGGCTCAGAAAAAGTTTCTGAGGCATTATATTTCTGAGGTCCACGACACTCGAGGTTCTGCGCTGCATGCGACCAAATTTGCTTACAAACTTCTCCATCTCCTCAGCTTTGTTGGCTGGGTTGTCATTGATCCCGAGAGTTGAGGTCTGAGTACTGTCGATGTCAGCTGCCGTGTCAACTGGGCTAGTGTTCGCAGAGATTATGGGATCTTTGGTCTTTAAAATGCCTTTTGAAGGCTCTTTTGCGATGGGCCTGTTGGATGGTTCGTAGGTCTCATAGAGCAAGAACACTTCGTTTTGGTCGTCGTTAAACCGGACCTGCTTTTTTTGAGTCTTTCGGAGTGTGGAGACTCTTTCTGTGTTAGGGTTGCTGATAGAGGAGAGCAAGAGCTGGTCGATAGAGTCGAACTGAAGAGTTGGTTTCATTAGAGCTTTCTGCTTATATAATTGAGATTGTTCGTCTGATAATTTTATTATAAATAAAGAAAAAGCTCGTGTTATATAATAAATTATGGTGAGGATGTTCTGACCTCAACGAGTGGTTAAAAAGAGGTTTTATTGTTTTTGGAGTCTATTCAAAGCATAAGATAACAAAAGCGAAGAATGCAAGCGAAAGCGGTACGAATCGAACCGACTTGAGTTCAGGGCTTTTTTGGTTGAAAAAAATTATTAAAAAATGCACCCATTTATTATTTTTAAAGCTCCTCATATTTAAATAAAAAATCACTGCCAAATTCTTTCATATCTTTCAATAAAACAAACAAAAAAAGTGCCCTTTTTATATGTGCATCATTAGAACAGTGGTTGAGTGCAGGAAATGTCTCAGATGTTTTAGAGGGGAGATGAAATGAGATATTTAAAGTTCTACAAACTATCAATATGCCTAAAGCCTTCACACTAATTGAAGAAAAGTAGCAGAAAAGAGTCAGCAACTATCATTTTCTCCACCATTTTTGAAGATAAGTTCGCAAAACTCGTAAATATCAAAGAATGGGCGAAAGTGTGTATCAGTACTACACAAAGCCTGATTTAAAGAAACTCACACTCTGTCAGTCTTCTCAAAGCTGTCTCGTCGAGTAAAGATCACTCAACGACTGAAAAATATATGAATAGTATGCTTTATGCAAGTCTCTTCTCTTGTATAACAATAACGTTGAATTTCCTTAAGGGAACAGGTTGCATATATTTTTCAGGGACATATTTTATCTCATCGTAGCTTTTGGTATAACTTTGGCTATATTAAATCTCATAAGGTTGATTTTGGCTGTTTGCTGGAATCGAGTAAGAATGAGCGGAAGACTATGGATTTGGATATTTTTATTCATTTGTACTAGTTTATTTTTTGAGCTCTTGGGGGAGATGAATCACTGAGAAAAATAAAATGAAATTTGGGTCCGTATCAGATAAAATTTCTGAATTAGATCTAATTGACAGATATTAAGTCGCATGCACCATGTCATCAGTGTCTAACAGTCTTTACGCTGAGATCCGTGTTAAAATATTTGTGTCTAATTTTTGCAGAAATTTTTATTCATTATTGACTGGAAAGCTGTTGCTCTTTCAAAACTAAACATTAGCATAGAGTTCTTCTCAAGCTGGCAAGAAGTTATGATGAATATGCGGTTCCCGTTCTTTCGTTACAAGCGCACATTACACAGCCTATATAATACTTTCAGTACTTAACTTGTCTCTTTCATATCCTTACTTTTAGCTTCATTGAGTAACCTTAAACTATAAATATTCCTATGCTGTTCTACTATCAGCCTCTATCCTAAAGCTAAAAGCTTAAATTCCGCTCTCAATGACATTTAATTATTGGATATTTTCAAATCTCAAGTTGAAATATTTGGATGCCGACTGTAGACTTCATTGGATACAAGGCCTATCAACATATCAACATTTTCAAGGCATTTATTTCTGAAAGAGCCCATGCGCTCTATCTACTATGAAATTTCGATATTGTTGAGATTAAAGTAGAAATATTTCTGAAGTTGAGACACTGATTTTGCGAAAAAGAACCATTTGCCATAGATATCAGCAGGTTAACTCTCTTTTATATATTTTCCACGAGATGAATGACCGATGCTTATTGCCAAGCATTGCTAATGTGAAAAAATTCTGCTCTAAATTCAAATTTGATCCTTGCTTTTTACGCAAGCTCGAATACGTCCGCCTTGCGGAGTGATCTCTTCTGTCTTATAGAAGGAAAGGAGACCGACATCTTACATTTTGAATTTCTCTATATGTATCTGTTAGAAATAAGGATATCGATGCATTCAAATTTAACTTTGATTAAAGAGCTATTTTAAAATTGAAACCCCTAAAGCAATAAACTGACATTACTCAGTACATTTTTTTGGGGGCTTTTTCAACCCATCAATTGCTATAATCCCAGTGGCTCTCCTATTTTTCTGTCTCTATAACATAAAATTACACGTTTTTATCGCTCAAAACCCTCATCATCTGAAACATTCATATCAAAAGTCAGTCGATACTTCTTTTTTCCTTACTTTAGAGCAATTCGTTTTTTTTTATCGGCTATCATCTCTTGTGCTCTTTCTCATGAGCTGAATAGATTCATATCTTTCCCACTTAACACAAAATAAAATAATATAGAGTGGGTGATGGGAAAATATGACTTTGCTTCAATTAATTGAAATTTTCAGAAAGCATTCAACAATATCCCCTTTTGAATGAAATTTACCTATAAGCTATTCTTAAGCCCTCACAACACACATTTTCTGCACAAATCAGAATTAGGAAACGCATTATTAACTCATCGCTGGGTCGCGCGTTGTGGAGACGCCTTTAAGCTCTAGACATACGACGAAGAAAGTTTTTCTCTTCTTTTTTTTTTCGTAAGGACATTTCAACATCATTCCGAATCCACTGTTTAGCTCAGATTTTACTTGAAGATTTCAAGACATCCTCCCACGCCGCTGAAAACTTGCTTAATTGATTTATCAACATCATTTATACTGTGCCTTTTATCCTATCTAATGCATATTCATTGCTTGTTATGAACGTGATTTATATGCAATTTTAGCTATTTTACCATGAGTTTCTCAACAAAGAAAACCCCAAAATCGCATTCTAAATTTGAAATTGAAATTATAATAGTTCGTCACACCTGAACCGCTGACGAATCACGATAAACCGATAAGAAATTAGAGTAGCAACCTATAGGACTCAAGATCGTTTTGGCTATTAAATTTTTATTCATTTAGGAACTTTTGCGACCGCAGCATAGTTCTCTCTTGGACATAGGAAGGAATTTCGTTGTAAAATCTAACCCATGGATATCGAAAGCGTTCCTATAGCTGAGGAAAGGAAGCTGGACCTCACCCGAGCAAAATCCAAAGATACTATTTCAATCGACGACTTCCTTCTCCTTTGCGTTATCGGCAAAGGATCTTATGCGAAAGTGTTCCTCGTGAGGAAGAAAGACACTCAGGAGATTTTCGCGCTGAAAGTATTAAAAAAAGACTACGTGGCCCAAAGAAATCAAAAAGATCACGTTCAAACCGAAAGATATGTGTTGGTAGACCGTTATTTCCCTTCTCCAATTGACAAACTCGGTCTGTTAGGCGAACGTCACACACCCTTTCATAATAAGGATGAGATATGCCTTCCAAAACGAGCGGAAGTTATACTTTGCGCTTGAATATTGCCCTGGAGGCGAACTCTTCAACCTCCTTCAAAAGCGACGCACTTTCACCGAAGACCAGTAATTTCCTCTACGTTAAGACATAGAAGGTCTAAACTGTTGTCATAGGGCACGGTTTTATGCGGCGCAGATCGTGTTGGCGATAGAGCACTTGCATTCGCTTGATATTATCTACAGAGAGTAAAAATAGTCTCTTTTAATTACCTCACCATAACGCTCTCTTCATGAACAGCTTGAAGCCAGAGAACGTGCTGATAGATAAGGACGGATTCATCCGTCTCACGGACTTCGGACTTTCAAAGAAAAACATTCAAGGGAACAAAGGCGCAACCTCTGTCTGCGGAACGCCAGAGTACCTAGCTCCTGAGCTTCTATTGAAGCTGGGACACGGGAAATCTGCTGATTGGTGGACTCTGGGTATTTATTGCGATTATTTGAATGTATTAATAGCAAAAAAAAAATATAGGAGCGATATTGTTTGAAATGCTCACAGGACTACCACCTTTCTATACCCCCAATCGTGATGAGCTGTTTCAGAGGATCAAATACGGGATGCTGAAATACCCTAGCTACCTCAGCGCCAATGCAAAGAGTTTATTGGAGGGACTTTTTATAAAGGACCCTGAAAAGAGACTTGGAGGAAACAGCGACGATGGCGCGGCAGTGAGAGCGCATCCTTGGTTCGAAGGCGTTGATTGGGATGCTGTTTTGAATAAAAAGGTGAAGCCACCTTTTATTCTCAAGACCAAAGATGAGGTCGACGTTTCTAACTTTGATCCAGTAAACCAGTGACCCCATAGCCATTGTATTTAATATATTTGATCAGGAATTCACGGAAACTCCGCTTGACTCGTTGAAAGAGCAGAGTCTTATGGATCAGATGGTGAATCAGAGCTCATATCCAGGTTGACTATTTTTTCTGAAGTGTTAAGTTCTGATTCAATTGCGATTAGATTGGAGTTTTAATGGAGACTCAATGAGAGCAAAGCTCATTCAAGATGAAAAGGCAGCTGATTTTCAAATGGACTGTGAATAAGTGCTATACTATTAGGCTTTTATATATAATAAAAAATGCAATTATCTGTTAGTTCTCTATAAATTCTTCCTACGTACTTGAGGCTTTCGCTGTTCTCGAATCCTCAATTGGACAGCCTGCTGTCTGGTTGACTCTGCTATATTTTCCGTACAAATTGTTTGCAATCTGAATGATAGGAAATTGTTAATGTTCTTTACCCTTTTGATACATAATGCGCAAACTCGAATATTATGAAAGATAAACTCAGACAAGAAATCGTAAATTGAATCAATAACTCCTCTCGATGCCGAAGTTTTCAAAAGAACATTTCGTAATGGTATAGAAATTTGCTGATATTCACGAAAATTACTGAGGGAAATTAGAAAACGGGTTATATTTCTTAGAATAAATCGAATTTTTTTTTTTTCAAAATGGAAAAATCTGTAAAACTCAGTGCCCCTCATATCAATGCGCATATTTAGGACTTGAAGAGGGAACGATCGTAGAGGATGCGTAGCATAGCAAAGTAGTTTATTTCATTTTTCTAATTGCGGCATTAATAGTACTATTTTTCCACAATTTCTTTGACTAATTGTAAAACCAACCTTGTAATTGGCTTATAATGTGAGTGTCCCATAAATTTATCAATCAGACATTTATCTATCTATAATCTTAGCTAATGAAAACTATCAAAATATTCGAATTGTGATATATGCCTGATTACTGATGAGCAATGACACTTTCTAAAGGAAACAATAAGTATCTTCAATGGCATGTAACATATGTTTTCCTTGAGAACTTTCAATTTAGTTTTTTACATTCATTATCATTTTGCTCATAAACCCCCCGTTAAACGGCTCGCTCAAAACACTCAATCAAATTTTTTTACTGATCGGTGAAACGGATGCAAACCCTTTTTACCAGCCCTTTCATCGCCAGCTAACACCAACCAGGCAATTTTTTCCCCACAATCAGACAGATTCAAATTTTCGCTATTTTTGCGCGTTGACTGCGCTTTAATTTGATAATACTGAGCTAAAGACTGCTTAAATGAATAAAATTAAACTTCCTCCTATAAAAGCTTCTCTTTCTGAGTCAAATTATTATTCACGCATATATAAACACACTATTAATTGACCCTTTATCCGAGCAAATCAACCATATGTCAAGTCACTACAACCCAACAATCTATGTGAGTACCGAGCCTACCATCTCAGGCTCCTCACAGAATAACTACGAATGGAATAATCTAAACTCACCGAAGCTCCTCGTTCGCGGTGGGATGAGCAAGCCTCTCGTCGATTTCAATGCGAAACGGACAGTGCAGGATGGCCTTGCAGAGCGCAAGGTCCATAAGTACGGAAACCGATTGGATGAACGCTCTCACAAGTTTAACATAAGAACCATAGAAACACCCAAAGCCAAAACTCCCGGCTACAAAATTAGCGAGGACCCGAAATCAGCGCTGGAGCTTAAAAACCACAAGATTGACAACCAAGATTCTGCGAAAACTAGCACCAAGCCAGGAACTGGCAGCCAAGAGCCGCGCTCAGCAGGATTAGAAGACCTCGGCAAGCGCGAATTCAGGAAGAATCTGGTATTAGACACAGATTCTGACATTGGAAATGAAAAACATAGTAAATTGCGGTCATTCTCTACTAAAGGCATTAAGCCGGGAAACCCTTACAAAGGACTCGTGTCGTTATCTCCTACAATGCAAGATGCTCAGGCGCAAGACAAATATTCTGCGATTTCTTCTAATCGAGTCAGTACTGACGCCCTAGATGCCTCAGCAAGGGAGTCGAAAAGCGCGCTAATTCAAATGAAAAAGAAGTACTCACTTAAGGACGGGCTTGGGATAGCAAGCGCTGGACTATCAGGCTCAAAAAGTTCGCAAGGCTTGAATAAATATTTGGGTCAGACCGAGGAGAACACACCAGAAAAGAAAGGTATTAGTATTATTACTTTCTTCCTTGTGCTGAAATGAAGTAGTTTTTAATTATCCGCCTACGAATCCGTTTCCTACCCCCTCAAGCGCTCAGACAAGAAACTTAAAATTCAATAACTACAACCTCGCGCCTCGTCAGCAAGAACAGAGCAGCCGGAGTCAAAAGATCCCAAGCGAAGGTCCAAGCCAGCGAAAAGTGCCTTATTTTGACGATGATTACTCTGATGAAGAGTTTGTTGTTATCGACAGAACACAAAACAAATCCCGCGGAAGTAGTCAGCAGAAAGATTACCACGGAAAGAGCTCAAGAAAAACTGAATCACTTGTGACTCGCAGTTCTGAGACTATCAGCCCCAACCGTCCTCCAAGTTTCCAATTTAAAGGCTCGATCGATGTGAAGAAGCCTCCGTCAAATTCTCAGCCAGAAGAGAACTCAGCTTCGCTCCTCAATGGATTAATAACCCGAGTCAATCAAGGTAATTTAAATAACTACATGGCTAATAAATAACTCGTGTTTATTAGGCGAATCAGGTTTAAAATCTACTCCCAGCAAGTTCAACCAGAAAGAGCAAACACCTGAACCGCTTGTAAAATCACCTCCATCGATCGACGACCCAAGCCCGCAAGTCAAGTCCGCTAGCGTCAGAGTCAATAAGCAAACGATCTCTCTCCCTGGACGAGGGGGTTCGCTCCTCCAACAAGGCCAGCGCAGATTCGTGAGAGCGATGCCTGGGCCGATAAGCTCTTCTCAAGACCTCAAACCAACGACAAAGACGGCTACCGCCATGCAGCCAGGCTATTCGAAAGGGTCTTTCGTCTACTACGTGACAAATATGCACAAATACCATAAATATCCTCATAAGGACGAATATTTAGCTCAACTTTATCGAGAACATTTCATTCAGACCTACCAGTCGTTGAATTTCTGTAAGACACTCAGGCCTGTCGACCCGAAGGTCCTTTCTTCAAAGACGGTACATTTGGACAAGAGAGACTCGCATAAAGGTATTTTCCTTCGCTAATTAGATCTCTAATGCGATTTATAGATAAAAAGACGCTGATTTTTGACTTGGACGAGACTCTTATCCATTGCAATGAGTCAACACTTATCCCTTACGATGTGAAACTCCCTATCAAATTCCCAGGCGGGGAAACCATTGAGGTAGTCAATCTATTTGAAACTGAAACTAATCAGTATTATCTGCAGGCTGGTATTAACATCCGACCCTACGCGATCGAAATCCTTAAAGAAATGAGTGCGCTCTTCGAAATCATCGTGTTTACGGCCTCTCACTCTTGCTATGCCAACGTCGTACTGGATTATTTAGACCCGAAGAAGCAGTATATCCACCATAGGCTCTTCAGGGAGAACTGCGTCCAGACTCCAGAAGGCGTCTACGTTAAAGACTTACGGATATTCGCGAATAGAGACCTGAATGATTTGATACTCGTTGATAACGCGGCGTATTCGTTTGGAAATCAAATTCAAAATGGGATTCCGATAATCCCTTACTACAATAATAAAGAAGACATGGAATTAAAAAGCTTGATGCCATATCTCAGGGTCCTTGCAGAATCGAAGGACCTGACAGAAGTTATTCGTCAAACGTTCAAGTTGGAGCAGTACACGCAGTATGACTCTGCGGATGCTGTTCTTGAGAAGGTTGTGCTGGGAGTTTAAAGTTTTTGATTTACTCAGCATTTTTTTCCGAATAATGAAATTTAAATGATGATTGCGGGCAGTAACGCAATCATTTTATATAAAAGCGTATGTAAATGGGAGTAACTAAGCATTATAGCAGTTTTGTAATCCTTTTTAAGTTCTCTTTGAATTAAATTGTATTTCAAAACTCTACATCTATTGAAATTGTGATTTGAAAATACTACTGGTTAACTTGCTAATCATGTGTTTTCATTGAAAGAAGTTAAACGTATTATTAGAATATTGTCCTTGACGGAAAATTTTACTTGAGAGGTAAAAGCAAACCATTTTCGATTCGAAATTACAGAATCAAATTAGATTGAGGATAATCAGATGCATGCAAATGAAACGTTCAGCTATAAAAATTTTAAAATTTTAAGAATTTGATTAAGAACTATAAAAATTAAGGCAGGTTCTTTCTTTTTAAATTGAAGGTGCAAAGTTTATAAACCTTGTAGTTAAGTAACGAATGACCATTTGTTAGAGGGTTCTGAAAAAATTCGGTGTTTATTGAAGCCAAGTAGGATGACGTTGCTTTCGAGCAAATTGCATTCTTTGATTTAGTTTTCGGAGTATCATCTAGCCTACTCTTGAGTCATTTTCCAAGGACGACGGTATTTTACTACATCTATTCAC
>ENA-UOUE01000751-UOUE01000751.1-compost-metagenome-genome-assembly--contig:-NODE-751-length-24636-cov-12.330469_pt1 | contig 24636 bp, 15 predicted proteins | sample MGYA00238146_ERZ747223 | MGnify/ENA primary metagenome ERZ747223 (study PRJEB28781, sample SAMN06268865) | compost metagenome | isolation source: single cell | place: USA: California, Emeryville, Joint...
GTTTTCAGAATAATAATAGAAGCAGATATCATATGATTTGTCATGATCGAATATGTGTGCACTTTGCTTGATATGTATATAATTAATATATTTAAAGCAGCTTCTTCGATTAATGCCCACGTAACTAAGAACAGAACAGTTAGGAAATATATCAGATATGAATTTACATCAGAGGCAATCACAATCACGTGAAGTATACACCCCACGCAAGGGCCCATCCCAATCAGCGTCAACGGAAAAATTGCGGCTCCCCAAATAAGCTTCATCGTATTATCAACGCAATCATCTCGAAAGGCAACCGCCACCCAAGAAAAGACCCACATTGCAAACCAACAGACAAAAATGGCTGTAAATAAGAAAAAGAGTGTAGGCTGGTAGCATTTCTTTTTATGCCTCTTCAAAGACTTATTCTCAATGCGATATTGGACATGTATCGCCACAATGCTCAATGCTGTCGTGACAGTAAACACTATTTTTGCAACTGTCACAAATAACAGTGGAATTCCAGAGCATTGATCAGCATCTACTTTACTACTCATGGCCCAGAAGGCAATTGCCCACGGAAATCCTGCCATTAGCTGATAGCCCGTTGTATAAAGCCAAGTTTTACATGCAGCCTCATTGCAGCCCATTTCTGATCAAAGTTATTTTGATAATGTGGATGAATCTTGTCTCACGAAATAAAATTAAATTATGAACAAACCTGTTGTTTGTTCTGATACTTTCATCTGTTTAGGAAAATGCAATGACAATAACTTTAGGCTTTTCGAATCGGATTTGGGGTGTAGATATAGCTATGCATTTATTTATGAAAGTATACTCTATCTTGGTTTTTTAAACTCGAATGAACCATTCAACTTCTTTTGATGTAATATTCTCGGCATCACTAGGGTGCATTGATTGCTGTCCAGTATTCATTGTCAGGAAAGAAACCATGCATATGGCAACATTAATAAAGCCATCTGCTTGAAAATGCTACAAGAAAAATTTTTTTTTGGAAATGTATAGACGAAAATATGTGCACTTCATTCAATGTGAATGACTCGTTCTTGTTGGATCTCTACTTCGCAGCAGTCTTAGATCTAAGTTAACAGAGGGTAGTAAATTCGCAGAAATATAAGCAACATCAATAAGTAGGTTTATTGATCTCACCTAGATATGTTAGCCATGTAGATTCTCTCCGATTCATCTAGTTACTATGCAACATTTATTGAATAAAAGAGAATTTTTGGTACAGAGAAAACCCTAGATTTACTCATTTACTTCAATCTCTAATAATGAGCAGTTCCACACAAAATTCAGCTATCTTGTGACAACTACTTTTCAAAACGTGCCAAGAAAATTATAGCAAAATTCGTTTTTTCTCCTTGATAAAAAAAAAAAGCTAATATTTTCATAAGCAACGCTACAAATCTTTTACAATTTTTCAATTAGTATTTACAGACAACTAAGTTAGCTCCCCATAATACATCCTATAGATCCATTCACCCCTTAATCGATCAGGTATCATCTTCATCATCGATTACAATGAACCCTTTGCCATCTCCAAGGAATTTTCCAAGACCTTTATCTTCTTTTTCTTCCACCTTTTCTTCAATTTCATCTATTTCCAAATGGCAATAACAATGGTGGAGAGTGTTGTCCCTGAGATTACTGATGGGTCCGATGTTGTCGAGAACTGCACTGATACCGGATCTGAAATGTTACTTTGCACATTTTTCTTCAATTCAAGCATGAGTTTCCCTTCAATTCAGAAGAAAATATACACTGTTCTAACAAATCGTTATCATAAAAAAGCTTGGCTCTCTCCAATTAATCACAGAAATCATGATCAGAGTATTCAATTTTCGCGGTATCACTGTAAATCTAACTTCTTTGCTTAGCTAAGATGTGATATGATTGCGTAGTGAAAAATATTACATAGCTAGCTCACAACTTAAATGATAAATTAATATATTTCACTTGAAGCACGTTGCTAATCTAATTGTCTTGGCAATATGTAATGAAATCATATTTTTTGTAGTTCTATAAGCGATCAATATAAAATAAATCAACAAGTACCGTCATGATTAATACCCTATTAGCATGAAGTTGCCTCTGTTCTTCTTCTCCTCCTCGCATTCAGCATCCATTATTATTCATCATTATCAACAGATCTGCTCTACCTATTTCTGATAAGGATAGCATTAATATATAGGAATACCTCTTGAATGTGTATTAAATTTAGTTAACACCATCTGATACATCAATAACCTCACTTCCGATGCAGAAAACTCACATATACCAGCCCATCAAAAAAGCCTATGAAGTCTATCCAGCTAACAATTTTGCTGAACACTCTCGTTACTCCAAAGAAGAACAGCTTTTTGTTTACCGCTATCCAATCGCCATCATTTTCGTTCAGAAAGATAAAAGCTTACAGCTAATTTATTTCAATTTGAGAACAGCTCGTGTCCTTCAACAAAGGATCATCCCTGTCACGTTTCATGAGTACATTTCACCAAGTCCAATACTTATCCGTCAGAAGAATGAGTGTTTCATCTTAATGCTGACGGAAAACAATTTCCTATCTTTGTTATCTCTAAAAACCCTCTCCATAACGTTCCAATGGAAACTGCCAGATAGCCCATGGGTCCGTTTTTGTTACATGAATGATCATATAATAATCTGGGAATACAATTCAAAAGAAGTCACTTTTTGGCGATTATTTCAGGAAAAATCTGTTGGTGATCTGAGCCTTCCAGGTTTAGTTAATGAATCGCATGTGCAGTTGAATAATCGGAATATGCTAATCCTTCAAACTCAGCAATACGAGTCTCTTATATTGATAGATGTCGTCACCAAATCAGTGCTCAAAAAGATCGACACTAAGGCTCATCGACTAATTACAGCTGTCAACACTGAGAGCTTTATCTATATTTTAGACGATATGGAGATGCAAGGAGTCAGCTTTTGCAAGATGTACAATTACCATTTTGATGAAGGACTTGAATTGCGTGATGAAAGGATATATAGCTATTCAGGTTACTGCCCTTGGTTCGTCAGCTTGGATGGAGGACGTCTCGTTTCTCTGACTGATGTAAGAAAAGCTTTCTTCATCGACTTCGAGAAAGAAAAGCCGGTTGAGAAATTCATTTCCCGAGGTGACGAATTTGACGCCAGAAGATTTATCAATTATTCAGACAAAAACCTAGTTGTCACTGTTACAAGAGAGAATGCATTATGGATTTGGAAATATTGATTTTATCCATTAATATTCAAATAATGAATAGATTTCATTCTTCTTGAAAATAAATTTTAGGTTGGTCTCGAGATCAAAAAATGATCGAGCTTGAATATGTTGATTTTGGAGCTTATAAGAGTATTCATTAGACTCTCTTAGACGACAAATCTAAGCTTATTTGACTGAGAAGAGACTTGAATATTGAAAAGATATGCTAGCAACTCATAATTTAATAGATGTTGCACTATGGGCAGAGTAAGCTCGTTTTCAGTCAGAAACTAAGATATATAATCGATTTTCAGTTGCTTATTTCTCTATCGTCAGCAATTAATAGGTATTTTGCATCCACTTTAATTATCCAGTGTTATTAAGAAATCCATTTTGAAGCCAGATTTCTGGTGAGAATATCATTAATAGATAAGCACACAACTTGAATGAATTTAAAATTATATAACATTATCTGTAACATTGATATCCTCACTTTCAATGCAGAAAGCAGCAATTTCGTATCATCCAGCAAAGCAAGTACATAAAATCTATCCGCCCAAAGAAATTGAAGACTACTTCTCAGAAGATCAGCTTTTTGTTTACCATTATCCAATCGCAATAATCTGTGTTCTGAAGAAAACAAAGAAAATCCTCCAATTGATTTATTTCAATTTGAAACAGCTCGCGTCCTTCAACAAAAGATCATTCCTGTCGCGCTTCATAGGGATAAAAGACTAAACTCAATGCTTATCCGACAGAAGAATGAATTTTTCATCCTCATGATAACAGAAAATGATTCTCTCTCATTTATCTCTAAAAACTCACTCCATAGCATTCCAATACAAACTTCCGGATAGTAAATGGATCCGTTTTTGTTATATGAATGATCACATAATTACCTGGACTTCCGAATCGAGAGAGGTTATATTTTGGCATTTATTCCAACAAGTCCCGGCCGGTGCGCTGAAACTTCCGAGTCTTGTACGTGAAGAACATGCACAAATTAATAATCGGAATGTGCTGGTCCTCCAAACACAACTTTCCAAGTCTTTTCTCCTAATAGATGTCACAAATAGATCAGTCCTCAAAACTATCAGCAATAAATCCTATCGGTTAGTGTCTGCTCTCGACATCGACAGGTTCATCTATCTATTATATGGAAATGACTTCCATGAAATAAGACTTTGCCAACTGTACAATTATAGAATTGATGAAGAGTTCAATTTACAGGATGAAAGATTCTATAAATCTAAAGGGTATAGTCCTAAATTTGCATGCTTGGAGAAAGGCGGCCTCATTTCTCTGACTGATGGCACAAAGGCCTACCTAGTTGATTTGGATACAGAAGAAGCTGTTGAAAAATTCCATTCCAGAGGCGACAAATTCGATGCCAGCATATTTGTTCGCTGCTCGAAGAACAAGTTGGTTGTTTCAATTACAGAGGAGAACGCTATATGGATTTGGAAATATTAATCAGATTCATTAGTTGCACTAAGAGGCGATAATGACGGTGACCTTCTCTTACACTGATGAGCTCATAATGGTCTATAAACTAAAGAATAATGTGTACTATTAGCAATAACACACATAGAATCGTTCAATTACTGTTACTTTCATGCTTCAAAAATAAGAGAGAATCCATGAACTAGAATAAAAGCAACGTGCAGATCTATCTATTAATTTTGTATTTCAATTGATTATTGATACACCCAATTAGATTGCTGCTTATGCATTGATGTACTTCCTTAGCTCAAAGGAGTTTTCTATTCTATTTCACATTTTATACAAGAAACAATACTTCAAATTGGTTTATTCCTTCCAACTCTTTTCACTATGACTGGAATTCAGAATTAATAGGAAAAAATAATTCTGACATGATCATTAATTTATCGAATTTCGGCTGATCTTTTCTTTCATTTAATGCAAAGAGCAGGCAGATATCATCCCGTCAAGCGAGCATATCAAGTCATTCAAGTGGACAATAATGGAGACTTCGATGGTCCTCCCAAAGGAGGGACGCTCTTGGTGTACTGCTATCCAATCGCAATAATCTTCGCTCCGAAGTTCGAAAGTTTGCAACTAATCTATTTCAATTTGAGAACAGCCCGCTCCATACACCGACAAACAATTCGTGTTGCATTTCATGATTATCGCTACCCTGACCCAATCCTACTTCGGTACAATAACGAGCATCTAATTCTAATGAAATCACAGGAGAATCTCCTTTTATTGCTGTCCTTGAAAAATCATACCACAACGCTCCAATCCATCTTTCCGGCAGCCTCATGGGTCGGTTTTTGCTATATGAATGATCAAATACTAACCTGGACTTACGAATCACGTGAGCTTACTTTTTGGCAATTATTCCAAGAAAAGCCTATTGCTACAATGGAACTTCCGGATTTCGTTTCTGTAAACCATGCCCAATTGAACAGTCGAAAAGTATTGATCCTTCAAAGAAGGGATTGTAGCGCTCTTATACTCATTGATGTGGTCAATAAATGCGTACTTAAGGAGCTCATTACAGTTCCCTGCAAATTATTGAGGATTCTCAGCACTGAAAGGTTCATCTATCTACAGAATGAGATAGACTACAATGGAGTGATTTGTTACAGACTCTATAATTATTGGATTGATGGAGGACTTAATTTGCTAGATAAAAGACTCTATGAACAAATCGGAGACTTCTCTCAGTTTTTATGCTTGGATGGGGGAGGTGTCGTTTCTGTCACTGATGAAAGAAGGGCTTGCCTCGTTGGTTTTGAGAAAAAAGAGATTGAAGAGAAATTTCTTTCGAATTTCGACAATTTTGACGCGAGGAAGTTTTTATATTGTCCGAATGCAAAATTGGTTGCCGCTCTGAGCGACGAGCAAACTATTTGGATTTGGAAATATTAATTGCATGAAGATGTGACAATTTTAATTTGAGTTTCTCTTGTGAATATCGCACTGACTATAAATATCGATAATTAAGAAAATATAAATTTGCTAACTTCAATGAAGTCCCTGAAATAACGATTATTTTTTCACAAGTGAAATAATACTGTTGGAAAGAGCATCAAATGACAATGAAGAGTTTACGCATAGATCCTCGTTTGGTAAAATGATTTGTCTATTTTTTTCAAAAATGGAATATTATCTTCGAAGAGAGAGAGTAAAGCATTCATTTGATCTCAATTAATTCAAATTAGTCGTAATTATTGCCATTAATTATGATTGCTGAGGTCAGCATCTAGATTGTAAGCTCCCTTTCTTTTAGCATGCAACTGGTTGACCATACAGGTGGAAATTAGTTGCATTCTCAACTTTTTCACCTTGCTCAACTCCGCCTGGGTGACAGCCTTGCGGAGGAGCATATTGGAAGTTCGCTTCTTGCTCATCTTTTGGAAAAACTTTCAACACAATATTGTTGGTTGCCAAGTTTTTCTCAAGAGTTTGCAGATTTGACAATGGATCTTGGATTTGTTTGCTGAATTTCACCAGATGATTCTTTTTCATCATCCCACGCATTCTTCGTTTCATGAGGCAATATATCAGACAGAAAGTAATGCAAAGAAGCAGGACACCCCCTATGATAGACGCAATTAAGATAACTGTCCTCCAGCACTCTAGAAAAGGAGCACAGAGGCCATTCACAGAGCAGTATTCGCATTCTGGTATAAAGAAATCTGAACCCATTGGAAATTGAGCAATATTAGAAATAGTTTATTGTTGGAAACCTTCGGGCCGTGCATTTAAGCTCTCACATAATTCGTTTAATAATTTTTCATGGGATCAAATCGAGAATCACAGAAACATTTGATAAAATGGCTTGGAACTCACCTTTCAAGCAAAATTAGTTTTCTAACACATCAGTGAGTCAAACTACGTCTGGAGTCAAAAAAATGAGAACCGAAATGGAAGATTCACTCAGACTATTGCTGTTAATGGAATACCTTTACTAAGTAGAGTGTGTTTATCAAATAAACAACGAGCACCCGTTGTTGTACTTCATAATTCTCTGGCGTGGTCAAATGCTGATCAGAATGAGCCCCTCTTGAGTAAAATCTGAAAACAAAAATTTTCAGCAGAGCAATAACGACTCACAGAATATCATAAGGCAAAAACTTTTTTTTTTGTTATAGCGAAGTCCTCTTTGGAGATACTAAGTACTATAGCCTTTCACATGCACCCATTCTTTTTTAATGTTGGAGTTTAGCGTTTTTTTTTTTTAATTTCTGTAAAGTCTTAAGAAATAGGACTCACATTAGCTCTGCTCCTCTCTCCTCGGCGAAATTAAGCAAAAGGTTATTCATTGCACGATGTTTTATAAGTTTTGCCAGCTTTCATTTTTGATAGTCAACAAAGAATATCTATCAATCAACGCTTGACTTCATTACCAATTGGTTGTCTATTAGAATTCCAAAATAACCTAATAAATTTGATAAAAATTAAAAATGGAAGCCAGAGACTCAGAAGCCTCTTATACCCAAGTCCACGATTTTTCTGGACTGCAGCAACCCTTGTCAACCAACGAAGAGAAACCCTTGCCGCTCGGCACCGCAGTTAAGGAATTGTTCCTCGACACAATACCAACATTCGCATTCTATCTCTCAAACGTCCTAATTTGGGCGTTCAACTACTATTATGCTGGTCAGCTTGGAGACGCTGATCTTACGTCGGCTATTGGCCTCGCTTCCACCTGGCTTGGAGCTACTAGCTTTTTCGTCATCCTTGGACTCAACGTTGGGACCACTGCGAGTTGCTCTCAATCAATGGGTGCAAAACAGTATCGTATCGTTGGCATTACCTTCCATCGAGCTCTCATCACGCGTTTTATCATCGCTTTTGGAACGTATCCCGTCGTGTTTTTCTCAGAGCACGTGTTTAAACTCTTTGGAGTGGAAGACTCTGTGGCCGAGGAAGCTGGACTCTTTTGTCAATGCCAGATCATCGTGATCATTTTCACAGTTCTCTATGACACGTTTAAGAGCTTTTTGATGGCACACAACATTTACACTCCATTTATTTACATTCAAACGATCTCGGTTATCTCACATTGGTTCTTATTGGGATATATTATGAAAATCATCGAATGCAAAGTAGTCGCGTTCAGCGTGGCTATGTCGATTACTTACATCCTCTTGTTCGCGCTCCTCATCCTCTATATCATCGTGAAAAACCCTTGCCAAGAGACGCTGTTCTTCTTCAAAAAAGACTCATTCAGAGGTCTATTCAAGCAATTTAAAGAAGAAGCTCCCATTGGCGCCATCCTCTATCTCGATTTCGCTGCCTTTGAATTCGCGACGCTGATCGCTGGGTCTTACTCCTCAGTTCAGCTGGCAGCACAGATCCTCAATTACAACGTAATGGGAGTGATGGTCCTGCTTCCATTAGGGCTAAACGCTACCCTTACAACTTACGTGGGTAACGCTATTGGAGAAGGACATATCCACAAAACGCAGCAATATATGAAAGCCGGATACATATTAACTGCGATCTTTGTCATCATAGAAGCACCTGCGCTTTTCTTCTTAAATGAGCCATTCGCAGAGCTCTATTCGACAGACCATGAGGTGATAGACGCTACTAAGAACGCTGAGAGAATTTACGCTGCCTCTATCATTGCAGATTTCACGACGCTGGTGATGACGTCGATTCTTAGAGGCATTGGCAAGGAACACACAGCCTGCATTATCTTTGCCACTGGGTATTATCTTATTGGACTTCCGCTAGCGTTTGTCTTTGGGACGTTAAGGGAAGGATATACCAGTGGGATTTGGCTAGGATTGGCGATCGGATATTCGTTTAATGCGATCGCTACTACTATCGCCGTGATACGAGTGAGTTTGAGCCATCAGGCTCAAAGAATTTCCTTAAGAATCTCGCAAAAGATGCGGATTTCGATGCCTTCCTTCGCATCTATGCATTCTTCTGACGGTGCGGGTGCGAAAGGGGGAAAAAGCAGCCTGGTTATGAGCGAGCATGAAACCGAGACTCAGGTATCTCCGGTAACACTCAACGACGAATCCTAATTTAGTTTGGTATTTGTATAAATTATATTCAATGAAACTTCGAAAAGGGATCGTATACAAATGAAACTTCACAAATAAGGGACAATTTCAATAACAATTTAACATATTGATATGTTGGAAATTTATACTAGAATTGTCTTCATTTCCACAAATATATCAAAGAAAATGCCATTTGAAAAATAAGAAAAACGTCTTTAGCTCCTTTTCAATGTACAAACCGTAGATAGATACAAATTTATCATTCGCTTCGCCTTTTACTAAGCAATTGAATTACAAAATTTACACATTGAATTTTTAAATTTCATGATATTAAAAAGTGAATCAAATCTCTTTAGTGTTTCGAGAAGGACACCACCCTTAAAATTTTCCTAGGGTTTTTGGAATTTTAATTTTGCCTGTGATTGCATTTGCATAAGGGGCCGAAGAGATAAGTAAATTGCGCTACTTTTCATTTTTCCTGGCTTGAAAAGGCTACTGAACCAATACTAGTGAATTGGGCTATTTTTGAAGATATCAATAGACACTGCCCTTAGCATTCGGTTCCATTGAGAAGAATAATCAATTATGACGTGTTTTTATTTTATTAGTCGTATTTAAACTCTTCGAAATCCATGAAGTTTATATTGTCCGATAGAGTCCAAATATATATAGGACTGACCAATCTCTCCCTATTTGTGTTGCTGAGGTCAGCTTTAAAAACATGGAGCCTTCTTTCTTCAAGTCTTGCCAGGGTAGACCACTCTCCTGAATTAAAAGAGTATTATGATTCGAAATCAATAGAGTCATACCCAGGTACAAAGAATCGAAGTAAGGTATGCTTTCCTTCTCCAATTACAGAAGGCAAAGAGAGAATCATGATTTTTTGTTCACCAAATCGCATAATAACATCATATATTTCCAGCGTTACGCTGTCGGGGGCTCCAAATTGTTAGTAGTTCAATAGGAGCTGGAGGAAAAAATGTATTTGCCTCCATTGTTAACCCAAAATGATGAAAAGTTCAATCTGTACTTCTATATGTCTCATTTCTACTGAATTTAAACTCAATGTGTCGCTTTACCTCAATCGCCTTCATTTCAAAGAGTAATATTCCCAATTCCCAAAAGTTTTCAAGCGAAAATGAAGCCGATTTAGGGAGCAACCGTTATATCTCGTCTACGATTTAAGTTTAGTACTTAAAGAGGCGCTAATTTTTCTTATCTCGACTTGCTAAGACGAAGTTCATCGAGTGTAGCTTCGTTGCAAAAAAAGAATTTCAAGAAACAGGCTTTAGCGACGGGTTTATCTATTTTTATTGAACCACGAACCTAAAAACGGTTTCCTCTGCTTTTTACGCGAATTCTTTTGGCAAAAACCCAGTTTAGAGTAGACCCAATGATGCCAATTCAAGTGTCGAGCATGGACGAATATCCTCCTGCCAGCAGCGCGATGATAAATTGCATCATTCTCGGCGTATTTTCTCAAGTCCTAAACTGATGCGCTGGTTTTTACTGTGCTCTTGAGGACCTTCGCGACTTTAATTTTTAACTAAACCATTTTAGCAATTCGTTGAAAAGCAATCAATCTATAAAAACATAAATTTCGGATATTTATGACCTGACTGAGATTAATGCTTTATAAATTATAATCACTTTGTAGCTGTGGCATAAATCAAATTAACCGATGGACTATCCCCAATTTTCAGAGGACACCTCCTCAAATTTGAGCTTCGAGCTGCCCAAGTGCCATTACTCAAGCTCAGTCTCGCCCTGTATTCGTGACCTTGGTATGATCAACGAGGCAGAGGTCAACCAGATGTTCAGCACAACAGGAGATTTTACGATAAAAGAGCCTCTGAGTCCGAATTTTAAGGAGTCAGTGGGCAAAGGGTTCAAAGCCTTCAAGGACGCAGGCGAACGCGTGAAAGGCACAAGCACAGGGAAGTGGAGTCTGGAAGAAGAGAGCCGGTTCTTGGCGTTTTTGAAAAATAATGACGAGCGGCCAGTCACCATTCGACCCGGTCCTTTGGAACCAAACAGCAAGAAGATCAAAAGGAGAAGGAGAAAATACTTTGAAGACATGGCTAAGTTTGTGAAGACTCGTGACGCGAATCAATGCCGAAGCCATGAACAAAAATTCCGTCAAAATCAACTGAAAAGACCCTTTAAAGGGCATATAGTAAGCTATTACTATTAATAAACCTTCTAACTTGTTATAGACTCGCCCTTTCACAGCAGAACCAAAAACTTCTCCTGAGACAGAGGAATGTGCTAGAAGATGTGATCCACCTTATTTTCTGCCAGTTCGAGGTAAGTTAATCAAGGTGATATTTTCCTTAAAGAGTTTTTCCAAATGTAGAGGATTACAGTGCCAATATGCCAACACCTCAAGATTACTGGCATTTAGGCAATATGCAGCAGAATTATCAAAGAGTGATCCCTGAGAACCTCCCATTCAGGATGATAACTCCGCACGCACAGCCTCAAAATTTTGTGGAGGATTTACTTCAGAAATGTGAAATCTATAATAATATAGCAAGAATCTGTAGCTATAGTGACGAATATTCAAGAAACTATTGTTAAGAACTCGATATTTGATAGAGATATCTTACATGTGTTGCCTTTGCGTTGCATAGTAGCTCTGTCTTAATAGAGAATCCAACTTTAAGTTAATTAGTGATTCTCCGTTGATGAGAGAGCTGAAAAAGAGTTTCATATATATATGTATTATCATTTTCGAAGAATTGTGTAGAGTCTTAAGAAAATCCTCTTCCCTTCAAGATAACAAGTTAAAATTTCAAAACTCACCGCCTCTGACGGGCTAATCTTCTAAGGCAAATCATCCACACCCGCTCCAGAAAAGAGAATAATTTCTTAGACGCTGCACTTTTAATTATGACAGGAAGCTACCCAATTTAAAAGAGGTGATTTCTATGGGAAGATTATTATGATTGATTATGAATGTTCCATTAAATTCAATTTAGACATCTATAGTTATTAACTCCTCAACTATCTTGCTTTTTAGTACTTAAAATTCTTTAAGGAACAGAAACTGTCTGGATTTTGGATCCTTCGGAGCATCCTGAACCGAAATTCCAGCAGCGTCTGCTTATTCTTCGATTTCCCAGTAATTATCCAATTTACAGCAAAGTCTCTCACGAAGACTTCACTTAAAGCTCGAAATATTTTCTTAATACTCTGGATTTCCACTGAATCGTAATCATCAGCGACCAGCATCCACCGAAAACTTACAATACTGTCGATCTGCTCTTTGTACAGCAAAACATAATCCCTCAGAGCATCAAATGTCACATCAAAAGATTCGAGTAGTTTTTCTCGATAAGGTCGAGCAATATCTGAGATAACAAAAGAGCAAATCGCTTTTCCATAGTTTTTGACTACGTTTTTAGTGTCTGATGATGATCGTTTTCGGCTTGTGCTACCTTTATGTTTTACTTTCTCAGTGAAGGCTTTCTCTCGAGTATTTTCTAAGTTCTTTGGCTTTAAAGCCTTTAGATTCTGTTTTATTGGAGTTTTGAGGGGTTCCATATAGATATCTTCCTCAGGAGAGATTTTCCCTGTGAATGATTCATTGTATTGGCATTCTCTCCTTTCCTCTTCATCTATGGTATTTACTAATCGTTGATTTTGATAATATTCATCATGACTATAAATTTGGAAGTAATCGCTGGATATTTCCATTCTATTCTGCTGAATTGCTCCCTCATAGTTATATTTCGAGACTGATTGGTGATCATCGGGGATATAAGAGGAAGATATTGGTAAAGCTGTCCAATGATTATGTGAGCAGAGAGAATCCGTTTGTAAAGGTTCAGCTCCAAGGGTGACGAATGCATGTTGAGGTAAGTTGCTAAAGAATGGTTGGTTATTCTCCATTAGCTCAGTGTTTAAAGTGGGAAATAGTTCTGGAGATTCGTCTCCTTTCCGTTTGAAGAAACCGTTTGATTCAAAATTGCTTGCTCTCATAGTGAGTTGCTCGTCAAAGCCATTAAAGAAAATTTTCTGGAAATCAGAGTCGTCAGACATACTTTTTAAATTTTATTTTGCTTCTGATGAAATATCATTGGAAGTTTAAATAGGCTACAATACTATAAAAGCGCTAGGCCTAGAAATAAATTGTTCCTACCACTGCTACCAGTCATTTTGCTGCAGACTACCAACTGCAAAATAAATTTTAATAAATCGCTCGCAAGAGCTCGGACTAGACGAACATGTCATTAATGTTTATGCAGTAAATTTGAGAAAGAAATGGATGTTTTGGCAAAAAAATCTTCTAAGGTTTCAGGATTAAGACTCAGAATAGGTAGTCACCTCTGAGTGCTTGAGACAATAAACGAGATTTCGGACGACTGAGGCAAGCTATAAGTTACAATCGAGAGTATCAGAGAAGACCCATAAAATTTAAAAAGGGCACTTCATAATCATGTAGTCTACAAGGATAGATCTATTAACTAAAACTTACGAGGAAATAGGCTGAAGGTCTTGAAGTTCCAACCATTTCCATCCTTTGTTCAACTTTTCGAAATTCCATCGAAGTACAAGTCTAAAGAATTGAAAAAAGTATATAAAAAAGTGCTTATGTCTTTTTACAGTTAATAAATATCTCAATTTAAGTGTGAAATGGGATACTCTTCATTCTGATACTCTCATCCAATCGAATGCTTTGCAGAAAAACAACGATTCTTGATTAGCAATGCTGGATTCATCGAGCCCGCCTGCATGGATTTTTGTAAGCTTTGTCGTGAGGAATATGTTTAGTACTGTATCAGCTGGAATAGTTAAATCTGCTGAAAAAATCTCTGTTAGCATAGACTCTCAATAACTGCAGTAATTTTATGAGTCACACTTCGTAACATTCATATTTTCTTAAATGAGTATAAGAAATTTTAGATAGACCCTCGCTCGTGTGTAAATTTCTCAAATTCAGGTTGAAGACTTGAGAGAAAGGAGAGGAATGATCAAAAAATTTATAAAAGAACCTACAAATTGCTAAAAAAAGTAATCTTTGATTGATAATTTGATATTGCGATACCTCAACGATCGTTAACTTCATATTTCTTTGCTGTATGACTCTTTCTTTGGCTTAGATTACTAAGCATTAAATTCTATATTTTCGATCGATCAAATTTTTTTGAGAGTGCAAGTGTCTTTCCTCTAAAATTTTCTTTCAAAGTGGTAGGACACTAATTCTGATGAGATTTTACTGATCAAATTAGCAAATAAACTTGATTCAATATTTTCTGATTCTGGTGGAGCCAGCTAACAAAATATACTTGAATGTAGCTCTTCTGGGGCATATATCTTGTGGAAAGACAACTGCCATTGGCCACTTCTTTTGCAACATTGGAAGAATAGATAAAGATCCGTTAAGAACGTCTCAATATTCTCAGCTGATTACGGAAAACCGGAATTAAAGTATGTGTGGCTCGAAGGTGGAAGGCCAAACGATATGCAAAGAGATGTAAACAAAAGTTCATTACTGGATGATAGGAGCTCTCAACTTTGCAGTTACTTTAATAGCCTCCGTAGACTTCAGATCTATACGAAAAACTTGATCACAAGAATATCACAAGCAGATGCTGCGGTTTTTATGGTCTCAGCTGTACCGGGTGAATTTGAAGCGGGAATCAGCAAAGAAGGAAAGACTACTAGCTTTTACTATGGGTATAAAACAATTGATCGTTTGTATCAACAAAATCGATGAGAAGAAAGTCAACTGGTCTCAAGAGAGATTTGATGGAATTAAGAAGGAGATATCGCAATATATTAAAAAGATTGGATACAATCCTGGTAAAGTTTCAGTCATTCCGCAATCGGAATGGACGGGTGAGATAGCTTAGTTGAGACATCTCCGAGCATGAGTTGGCGGTCCAACGCTTGAAGCGGTTTTAGATAGTTTTGTCTCTCTGTAGAAGTCAAGAAAAGCTGCAAGAACAAAACCTTTTCAATTCCCCCATTCAAGATGTCTTTAAAATCCCAGGTGGAGGTACTGTTGTGGTAGGAACTGTTACAACATACAGGAACAGTCAGATCTGGAATGGTTCTAACTTTTGCTCCAAGCGGTGTCTCAGCAGAGGTTAATCAATCGAAATAAATCATGAAGCAATCACGGAGGCTGGTTCTGGATGCTAATGTTTGGAATAGTAAAATTTGAGGAAAGAAAGGAAAACCTACGTAGTATGTTGAAAAATAACTTTAAAGATAACGAAAGAATCCCGAGCAAGAAAAATATAGAACCATTTACAGTTCATACAAGTTGAACTTACATCTGTTAGAGAAATAAATTAAAGATTTTTCATGATAAAAAAGTAATCAAATGAATAGCTTTTCACCTTTGGATAATATACATTTAATGACCTTGGAATCGGGCTATTGAATACAAAATTCCCCTACTTGAAGGAAAATAAAGGAAATGGTAGTAAATCAAAAAGCAACGATTTCACACTTTGATTAAACTTGAGAATCTTCTGATACGAAATTTAAAGAAACACATTTGTAGGATCAGTCAAAATTAAGTATTTATTGACCTAATGATACCAAAAGAAAAATTACATCTAAATATTGCTTTCATAGGACATGTAGACAGCGGGAAGACAACCACTATTGGCCACCTACTCTGCAAGAACGGGAAAATAGACCAAAGAACGATTGAGAACGCCACAAAAGAAGCAAAAGAATGCGGAAAACAGTCATTAGTGCATTTATTCATACTTTACGCGCTCAAGGGTGGGAGAGAAAGAGATATTGAAAGAGACAGATCAATCGTAGATCATTGGCAAATGGAAACTGAGAAATACCGGTTAACTTTGATAGATCCTCCTGGCCATCGCGATTTTACAAAAAACTTGATCACAAGGACTTCACAAGCAGATGCTGCTGTTCTTCTCGTCTCGGCTGTGCCAGGCGAATTTGAAGAGGGATATGCGAAAGATGGTCAGACACGAGAGCATTCTATGCTAGCTTTCACTATGGGAATAAAACAATTGATCGTTTGTATCAATAAAATGGACGATAAGAGAGTCAATTGGTCTCAACAGAGATTTGATGAACTAAAGAAGGAGCTATCTCAAAGCCTCAGGAAGATGGGATACAATACTGAAAAAGCGGTTTCATTCATCCCGCTCTCGGCATGGACAGGAGATAATCTCGTTGAGAAATCACCGAATATGAGTTGGTATACTGGTCCAACGCTTTCAGAGGGCTTTGACAACCTTATTCCGCCAAAACGACCAACAGACAAACCTCTGCGTTTCCCCATTCAAGACGTCTTTAAAATCCCAGGCATAGGTACTGTCGTGGTAGGAACTGTTCAAACAGGAGTAGTCAGACCTGGGATGGTTCTCACGTTCGCGCCTGGTGGTGTCTCAGCTGAAGTTAAATCCATTGAAATGCACCATGAGACAATAACAGAAGCTGGCCCCGGAGACTATGTCGGTTTATGCCTCAAAGGAATCTCACCGAAAGAATTGAAGAGAGGATATGTGGGTGGAGACGCGAAGAATGATCCTCCAAGTGAAGTTAGCAGTTTTACTGCTCAAGTTATCATCATAAATCATCCAGGACAAATCAAAATAGGCTATTCTCCTGTCTGCTATTTTCATACAGCTCATGTGACTTGCAAATTCGCTGAATTGATCTCCAAAATTGATAAGGCAACTGGAAAGGGACTTGAAGAGTTGAAATTTTTGAAATTGGGTGATGCTTGCATAGTCAAGCTCATACCATTGAAACCGGTCTGTGTAGAGTCGTTTAGTTATTTCCCTTCTCTGGGGAGATTTGTGATCAGAGATATGGGGAGCAATGTGGCGGTTGGAGTTATTAAATCTGTTGAGGTAAAAGCTCCTGAAAGGCTCCCTATAAAATTGGAAGATAAATGATTATAAATTATCTTTATTAATTCAGAGTTCCTAACGAACCGACCACTGATTCGTCAAGATTAAATTTTGAAAGTTGCCTCCGATAGCTGGAAAAAGTTAGTATATCTCGCTAATTTATATTACAAATTGAATTTGAGCATTTCTCAACATATTCTCATTCGCAGTTATTGTTTCTTGCCTAAAACACATTGAAGGCTTTGCAATCATTTGAAATAAAGGCAAACGGGAGAGAAAACATTGAAAAAAGGTTTTCTGTCATAGTTAATAATCAACAGCAAAATTAGTCAGCTTTAATTGAAAAATATTTTAAATCAGCATCCATAATTTGCATTCTCGCTATAATCCTTCCTTTGAACTTCTCAGGTCATATTTGCCATTATACTAACCGAGATTGGCCAATCTTGCCCATTACCTCAACTTTTTCCTCCTTGAGCCACCTTTCACCTTCATTTTACATCTTACAATTCATTCAGCAGCTACCCCTGTGCAGTCTGTTTTGTAAATTAATTTTATAAAAGGAAAAGCTTTTTTCAAATCAAGAAAAATTGAGGCTTGAAGAGCTCATCAAAGCTCTCTAAATTAGTTTTGTCGTATTGCATTGAAAATTGCCTTAAGACTCCTTTGCTGTTCCAATACTGCGCTTGATTTTCGCACTGAGTTAAATGATTTCGAAATAATATCTAAGTCAGCGATTTCATTGATTTACAAATAGCAATCATTGTTTTCTTTTCGAGTGTTCAGCGAGCAGTTCTGGTGCTGGAGATGGTTGCTGACTCATTGTTTTTCCATAATCGGAAAAAAGGAGCAAAAGTGTCTTATTTGTGGACTTCAACATCAATCAGGAAGAGATTTGCTGTTTCTTAAACCATGGAGTAATTTGAAAAGAGCCGCCACTTGTTCTGTGGGTATTTACAGCCGATCATACTTAACTTTGATAGAATTAAAATAGATATTGAAATTAAATTAGACTCAATAAACTCAATTTTTCTCTCAAAAGGAAAAGGATTAAAAAAATCCATGGGAAATAAACAATCAAACACCTCTTATACCGATTTGTTTGCCTGGAGCTCTGGCAGATCTAACGTCATCACCATCAGCGACGGAGTGGGAAAGAAAAAGTATCTCAGATTCTTCGGAAATGCAGCGCAAACAAATGATTGTATTTGATTTCTTTTGAGTCCAATCTGATTTGAAATCTTTAGCAAATTCGATATTCAGTCGTCTCCAGGAAATACCAAATACAGGATTACTTGTCTCTCTACAGTCTGCCCCACTTCCGTCAAAACACGCTTCCATGGAAATATTTCAAGTCTCGCTGAACAATACAGTGAAGAAAATTTACTCTTTCTCTCGATTCAAAGTAGGTAAGGTCTTGATTCGTCGGTTTTCCCGATTACTTCTCTCCATTATCCTTGAGTAGAAGCGTTATGCGCAGACATAGCCTATAATGCACGAATGGGTGTCCTGGGTGGACTTTCTCTTCAAAACAAAACAGGCTATCACCTCTTCAAAGTCGGATGGAATTGCAACACAAATGGCTATGGCGTCACATTGATAAGAGAATCAACATTCGATCCAAAACGTAACTTATCATAACTAGTTGAGTTTCTTGTTACTATTACACTTTCTTCAATGAAAGGTTCTATCTAATGAACATAATTAGCGAGACTCTTGACCAGTCTAGATTTCGATCCTTGTGGAGAGTCTATTGCGGCTATCAGTAACCAAGGAACGTGTTTGATTACGGATGTAAGAACTAACTATAGAATCTTTCAGCCTACTTTAGGAGCTAAAATCAGTAGCTTGTTCTTGAAGATTCTCTTGCGTGCTTAGTTTTTCTGTTATAGGTGACTCGAATCGTTGCAGATGGAGTACCAGCGGTGGCGATCCAATCCTGTACATCAAGTTCGAGCACAAGCTGCTCAATGTTATGGACGTCGAAAAGAAAACTCGACTTTTGGAAGATTCTATTGAACTTGAGGACAGCTACACAGGTATATAACTCAATAATGATGTATTTGAGTTTTGAATATAACTAGGCTATTCAATGTGGATAGACTGCAACCCAACTAACGGAAATCTGCTCGCAAGTTGCGGCTCTGGCCAAAATATCAAGATTTTTGATCGGCGTGAATCGAGGATTGTCAAAGTCTTTGGTGACCTTCATAAAGGTAAGTATTATCAATTTTGATCTCGATCTTTGATATTTCAGGCTGTGTGAATTGTGTGAGATGGAATTCCAGCGGGAACATGCTCGCTACCGCTTCACGTGACTCATCCGCAAAATTGGTTGATTTTGGAACAGGAAAGACCATTTATACTGTTCCGGATCCTCTCTCTTGTAACAACAATTTTTAGCAATACTTATTTTTTATCCTTTTGATATGATAGCTGTGGTTAACTCTGTCTGCTTCCTCTAGACGAGAGTTAAAACAATTCATGAAGAAGGCAAAAAAAGAATTCGCAAAGGAGTAGGAAAGGAATTTAATTAAGTCGTGAGAGATGAGATCATTATTAATATTATGACGTTCGAATATTCATAAGATATATTATTCCCTTCCTTAGAAACCAATTAATACAAGCAAAATTCCCTCGAAACTTGTTAGAGATGTAGCAAAAAACAGCCCTCTCTCTAATGTTGCCAATGAAAAACTGCTCTTGAATTTTCTATCCATTAAACATCTAGCTGCGATTAGCAGTGCTTTTTGTCTCAACGCTACTAGTAAAAGGAATGTCACCGATTTCTGGAAATAAGCTGTGAAATCGAAAGTACTTTTCTTTTTACATTGCGGAATTTGATCCTTTTTCGATTTGCGTCATTATTACATTCAATGCACCACAATTAATTATCTGAGATATTAACGGAGTTGTTGAATGCTCATGTCCCCTGAGAAATAAATTAAAGTATGGTTCTTTTCGATTTTCTCCTTCATATTATTTATCCAACTATATACTTGTTATACATCCTTCGCTCATTTTAATGAGCGAATTAATCGAGATTAAATTAAATTGAAATAAATATATTTGGAATCTCTCAAAAAGAGGTTACTTCGGAAAAATCAGCTGCGGAATCAATGGAAAACACTTTGGCAAAGGAAAATACAGGAGGTTTTCACCCAATTTAAGCTCTGTTCATGATTTAATTTAATTATTGCTGTGTAGGATGCGGACCATCCCAACTGTTTGCATGGAGTACTGATGATAGTAACAAAATTAGTATCATTGATCTCGAGACGAAACAAGAGTACGCCCAATTTGATGGAGTCCGAGTCAATAATCTCTCTGAAGGTATGCTGACCCTGCTGGATTTGATTTGGGATCTAACAATTTGATATTCAGACTTCACTAATTGGACCCATCTAAAAGAAATCCCAAATACGAGTCTTTTGGTGTCTCTTCAATATAGTTGGTGCTTTTCTGCCAACATGTGGATCTTTGACATCTCGAAGAAAGGAAAGGTAAGAAAAGTTTATGCTTTTGAAGAGTTCCAAATGGGTAAAATATTAATTAATTTATGGATAAATGCTCCTCATCGTCTATCCAAATTTCCCTCCTTCTACATTCCACCACTCACATTCACATTTTTCGTTTAGTTGAAGGACATGGAGATGTGACTTACAACTCCTGCAGAAGCTTGCTTGCTGCCCCTTCAGCAGGAGGGAAAATCGCTTATAATCTCTTCAAAATCGATCCCTCCACGCCTGGAAATGTCGCCAAACTCTATAGAAAATCGGAGTGGCCTACTCAATGTCTCAAAACTGATGGTAAAGAGCCTTTTCATTGTTTGTTGCAATCTACCGACTCCTAAACAGGAAATTGCATTGCTGGTCTCGACTTTGATCCCATGGGAGAGTCAATGGCTATGATTGACCGATATGGGATGTGTGTAATTACAAATGTGAACACCAATGGATACAGATCTCATTGGAAATTTACTATGAGTTATGAAGAGGGTAATATTACTTCAATCAGCTTGATATTATTGTTTCTAAGATGATTATGGTCGTTGCAGATGGACCACGAATATTGGAGAACCTTTTCTCTTCATAAAATATGATCAAAAGGATCTAGGCATTCTAGATATCGAAAAGAAAACTTTTATTCAAAAGACTGCGATGAATCACTTAGAAATGCGTCAAATTTTAGTTTGAAATTTATTTGATTTTACTATTTTTCTAGCTGCGATCTACTGGATAGATGTCTGCCCAAGTGACGGAAATTTGGTTGCAACAGGTGATGAGCAGGGCACTATCAAGATATATGACAAACGTGGGAAAACACAGAACACTAAGACATTTCACAAAGTCCATCGACGTAAGAACCACTGCTGTGTTTCCATAAACGCAAAAAACAATGTTGCTTATGAAAGTTTTTTGTTTCTTCTTCAATTATCATTTTGAAATTCAATTCATCAATGATGACTGACGTGTTTATCAAATAATTTAGATCAGGTCTACTGTGTAAGGTGGCATTCCACTGGGAGTGTAGTTGCCAGCTGCTCCACTGAAAGCACAGCTAAAATAATTGACTTTAAAACTGGAAAGGTACTCGAGAATGTAAAAAGTCGACATCGAGGTAAATTCTTCGAAATTTCTGTCCTGATAGATCTCGATGTAGAAGGATTACCTTCAGTCTGTTTCCTTCAGCCAAATGCGTAATACAAGCCCGCTTGGAAAGAATAAATTTTGGGAAAAAATCACCATTTTCATTTATTGATGACTAAACAAAAGTCTTTGATGTTATTATGATTAACAATTTCCATCTTATTAAACTCTAAAGAATGAGAAATTATCTGAAAATTCTAAGAAAGTATTAAAGACGACATGCTCCTTAGTAGTAATACCCTTTGAGTAGTAATGTTTCTGCATATAAATGTCAAAGCAATTAATTTCATTTACAATGAAAAGTAACAAGCAAGAATACAGAATATTAAGATTAAAAACTATTTCATATCACTTCAAAGGGAATAATTTCTTTGCATTTAGTCATCATCATTTTACTGGACTAGCAGCATTTTATTATAATCACAATTTCTGATCAAGAGAAAAAGCCAAAATTTCTAGAGTTCTCAGCTCAGAAGGACTGAAAAAAATACTCTCAAAGCATCTTAATCTCAGGGATACACGACTTTTTGAAACACTTAACCGCATTTTCATGAAAATAGTAACTTCGTTGTTGAATGCTCATTTCCAGTCCTCTTGAATAGAAATTTACCAAAATCAACCTAGAGTATCTTTACTTTAGTATTTATTCTTCACATTTACGAATAATTTTCCAACTATATTTGATTGTAGTCCTTCCTTCATTTCAGATCTGAGTGAGTGAAACTTTTGTTTTAGGTAAGGCAGCACCTTGCCTCAACGTAGTCCGTATCGTCTGCGTTACTTTAAGAAAAATCATGTAGTATAACAACATTATTAAAGTTGTTTCTAAAGAGTCTTCTAAATCGAGCAAGAGATAATCGCCTACGGATGATCCGAACGGTTACAACGTTCAAAAGGACTTATGAAACCACCGTAACAAATTTTTTTATTTTGATCTATGCATTCTACATCATATTTAGAGAGTGAGCTAATTAATCCAACCTAAATAAAAATTGGAATAAATTTATTTGGAATCTCTCAAAAAGAAGTTACTTTCAGCTGCAGAATCTATGGGAAACACTCCGGCAAAGGAAAATACAAGAGGTATACAAAATTTCACCTAATTCAGGCTCTTGAGAGTCCAATAAAAACCAAAATCTTCTTTGTCGTCAAATTTGAATCATCATTATGTAAAATAATTCTTGCTGTGTAGAGTGTCGATATTCCCAACTGTTTGCGTGGTGTACTGAGATGAGTAATAACATTAGTGTCATCGATCTCGAGACGAAGCAAGAGCACGCCCAATTTAATGGAGTCCGACTCAAAAACCGTTCTACAGGTATGCTGTGACTTTTGAATTTGATTTGGGATCTAACACTTTGAAAACCCAGACTACACGAATCCCTTTCTAAAAGAAATTCCAAATACAAGCCTTTTGGTGTCTCTTCAATATGAATGGAGGTCTTCTGCCAGCATGTGGATCTTTGACATCTCGAAGAAAGGAAAAGCGAGGAAAGTTTATGCTTTTGAAGAGTTCCTAATGGGTAAAATATTAATTGATGGATAAATGCTTCTCGTCTATATCTGAATGTCTCTCCTTCTAAATGAAGAAAATCTCTACATTCCATCACTCCTAATCACATTTTTCGTTTAGGTGCAGGACATGGAGATGTGACTTACAACTCCCGCAGAAGCTTGCTTGCTGCATCTTCAGTAGGAGGGAAAATTGCTTATAATCTCTTCAACATCGATCCCTCCACGCCTGGAAATGTAGCCAAACTCTATAGGAAATCGGAGTGGCCTACTCAATGTCGCAAAACTGATGGTAAAGAGCCTTTATTGTTTTTTGCGATCTACTGACTCCTAAACAGGAAATTGTATTGCTGGTCTCGACTTTGATCCCATGGGAGAGTCTATGGCTATGATCGATCGATATGGGATGTGTGTGATTACAAATGTGAACACCAACGAATACAAATCCCATTTGAAATGTACTATGAGTTATGAAGAGGGTAATATTACTTCAATCAGCTTGATATTATTGATTCTAAGATGCTTATGGTCGTTGCAGATGGACCACAACTATTGGAGAACCTTTTCTATTCATCAAATATGATCATAAGGACTTAGGCATTCTAGACGTCGAAAAGAAAACTCTTATTGGAATGATTGGGAAAAATCTTATGGAAATACGTTAAATTTTAGTTTGAAATATATTCGATTTGACTATTTCTATAGCGACGATCACTGGAATCGATGTCTGCCCAAGTGATGGAAATTTGCTTGCAGTAGGTGATGAGAGGGGCAATATCAAGATATATGACAGACGTAAGCAAACACCGCACACCAAAACCTTTAGTAAAGTCTATCGATGTAAGAACTACTGCCTTTTCCCATATCAGCAGGAAATTTAAACCTGTGGAAGTTTGTTGTTTTTTCCTCAATTATTATCAATTCATCAACATGCGGATTTATCAAATAAAATAGATGTCGCTTGTGTCAGGTGGCATCCCAGTGGAAATATGCTTGCATGCTGCACCATGTTTGAGACAGCAAAAATAATTGACTTTAAAACCGGAAAGGTACTCTATTCCGGAAAGAGTTCAAATGGTAAATTCTTCAAAATCTCTGTTCTAATTCTTCTTCATTAAGGACCAATCTGCTCAGTGTGCTTCGCTCAGTCAAACGCATAATACTAGTCACTAAGGAAGCAAGAAACTTCCGAAATAATCATTATACGATTTATTGATGACTAGGCAATTCCCTTAAATGAAAATCACGATGAACGATTTCAGATTATGAAAAATTATTTGAAAAATTACTAAACTTGAACAGCTAAGAGTTCAGGAAAGTATTGGTAACAAAAAAGGCGTACTCTTTGATTATGAATACTTCTGCCTGTAAATGATATAGCAATTAATTTCTTTGGTAAAGCAAAGGAAAAAGAAATAATA
>ENA-UOUE01000752-UOUE01000752.1-compost-metagenome-genome-assembly--contig:-NODE-752-length-24631-cov-10.882178_pt1 | contig 24631 bp, 18 predicted proteins | sample MGYA00238146_ERZ747223 | MGnify/ENA primary metagenome ERZ747223 (study PRJEB28781, sample SAMN06268865) | compost metagenome | isolation source: single cell | place: USA: California, Emeryville, Joint...
TGAAAATTTCTGTTTAAGGTACTTTGTTTAATTAAACGACAGTAATTAAAGCTTATTTAAATTGTTCCCAAATCACTGAAAAAAAGATTATAAATTAAAATCAATTTGACTTTCCCACAAGCACGAACGGATTTCCCAAAAATGGCACGCACCACAACAAACGATAAACTCTCAACGTTTGAGCATGGAGTTACGAATCTCGCTTATTTTATTAATCTTGAGCCTAACCCTCTACGAACTGGGACAATCGCCTCGATCTTGGTGATAATTTCGCATTTACATGCTCAGTCTGTTCTCTCGTTTTTGAACGTAACCACTAAAAGTGATCCGTTTTTCCGCGCACTTCTGAAGACAATCGATGGATTTAAGATCTCGACCTATGACTCTTTCGGAACAACCGGACTCCTCAGAGTCCTACTCTGGACGTTCTTAGTCATTCTTAATCTTTCGCTCGTCTTAGGGGCGGCTTATATCATCAAGGGCTCCGACCGTCGATTAAAGAGAATGGTATTGGTGCTCGTCCAATCTCTCCAGTCGATATTTGAATTTCTACTATTGGTTCCAACACTCGAATATACCTTTTTCACTACCGTACCGAGCTGCGACTACAACCCTGACCCTAATGTGGTTGGAAATACGATGGAGAATAATAATCAGCTTCCTTACGCGTATGGGGTGATATTCTACATTTTAGTCGCCACAACGTTGCTCGTAAGCATATCTTTCGAGAGAGTCTTTCTATTCTCTTTCAGAAAACATTACAGTGATCGATTCATCGAACAAAACAAACCTATCGTTTATTTCCACAGAGTTTACGTGGGGATCCTTGTGATCGTTTCTGAGCTAGTCCAAGACAAAGGACTCGACATCATGGTGCTCTACGGTGTTGGAGTTTCTCTAGCCGTACTATTACTCCTACTTAACCTTGCAGGAATGACCTATGGTAACACAAAAACCCATCTCTTGAATGGATACATGATGACTTGGACCCTATGGCATTCTCTGTTCTTTTTAATTGAGTATGCTCTTCTCCAAAATGGGATAGAGATAGGAAAAGTGAGATCTGTAATTTACTTGTTCACGCTAGCCATCTTGGTCAAGCTATATGGGGGAATTCATCGCATATTGTTCAATCCGAGCTATGAATACCCACATCAGCAGATGACAAAGCTCCAGAACAACAAGCGCTCCATCAAAATCGGCTATTTCGAGAAAAAAGCGAGCTCGAATTTCATTCGAAGTCTCATTGAAGACTCGATAAATATTGGTGATAGCCAGCAGAAGGATTTCGAGATAAAATGCTTTATCTTAGAGACTGTGGCTAAAAGCCAGAATAAATCACCTGTAGACGGAAGCTACCCGAATCTAGCAAAATTTCTGGCTGATAGCAGCTCCCCAATGCATGGTGATGTGACCCAAACGGCGAATATCCTTGAAGAATTCCTCTTATGGGCATTCGAGAGTAACTTGCAAGACCAAGCCGACTCATCGGTGTTAAGTATCTGCGAACTGCTTTGCTACCAAACGTTTTATTGTAGAAAGCCCATCAAGGCTTCAGTTACCCTCGGCAAATTCTATTGCAGAAGCCAGAATGCTTTCAAAAAAGCACTTTATCGTGCTTTTCTTAGGATTATTGAAGAAGAGAACGTCACCCATTTAAGACAAGAGGATTTCGTCTACTTCAATCGAGACTTCTTTGATGGAATCAAGTTCGATGAGATGCACTTATCCGTGCTGGAGAAGTTCTCCCAGCTGAAAACTAACTATCAAGAATTCTACGAGATCCTCGGGAAATCACAGTCTGTTTCTCAGGAGCAAGTGTATAAGAAAGGAGCTAGACATGCTACGCTTTATAATGAAATCCAAACCACGATGAACAAGCTTCTAACAATAAATCCGCAGAGCCCGAACGCTTTGGAGTTTAAGATCAATTTGCTGAAAGAGCTAAAGGATGGCTCTGCTCGTCAAATCGAGAAGCTCTCAAACGATCTCATCCAGGCTCGAAGGAAACTGAGGCTGAGAGGTAAAGTCGATAAGGTCTCGGATTATGACTTCGATCACATCGATGATAATTATTTGTATGTCATCGTCGATGTGACTGACAAGTTTGGGAACGTGTCTTGGTGCTCTTCCAACATTACTTCTATTCTTGGGTACACGCATCCAAAGCATGCAGGGTCAGAGCTCTCGTCTACTGTAGATCTTACGATTAATAAGCTCCTCCCGCCTTTTATGGTCACCAAACACCATCAAATCCTCAAAAATTTAGTACAAAATGCGTCGTCTCTTATCCCGGAAAAGGTGAGGTACTCGAAGCTGTTCTTTCAAACGAGCGAAGGCTTTGTGATTCCCGCTAGCATCAACGTCAAGCTGCAGACGATAAGCTCTCTTTTGTACTGCGTGTCTTTTATTGAGCCTGTTATTAACGACAAGAAATACATTTTGATTTCACCTCACGGCGCGATTCTAGGGTACAGCAAAGCACTAAAAGATTCTCTTCTCCCCAGAGAACCTCAAGAGCTGCTTGGATATAACATATGCACGCTGTTCCCTTCGCTACTGGAACGGTTCTTGATGCTCACTGATGAAGATAGCAAGGGCGAGGGTGTTGAGGAAGAAAGAGGACTGAGTTTGACTCTGGCTGGTTTCAGAGCACCCAAACTCACAGAATTTCAGTTAAAGGAGACGAAAAGCACATTCAATTGTGAAAAATTAGAGCCGAAACAAATTGAGGCATTGCGGTATGAGATAGTGCAAATAAACTCGAATCGAGGTGCGCCAGAATACGAAGTTGGCTTAAAGATCATCAAAAAACACTACGAAAAACATGATATTCAATTCAATATACTGGAGATCTCTTCCATTACGCCACTCACTCAAATGACAAAGATTGTAGCTGAAAAAGACCTGAGCCCGGCGCACGTTCTTTATGATCCTGATCTAAAATTCATGTCAAGCCAGATCATATTGGCTTATGAACCTCCGCTTCTTTCTGAAGACGTTCCTTTTTTCAAAGAGGAGAAAACTTCTTCAAATAGAGACCTCACCTTGACAAACAGACATGCGAATAAATTCAAGAGCGCTGCAAGTATTGCCTCTTCCTCGAAGACAGCATACACTGCTGAAATAATCAAGAAAAATGTAGGAACTCGATGGCTTTCAAAAAAATACGCAAGTAGAACGTTTTTCTGGGGCATTATCGGGACAGTTTTCATACTCACAATTCTAATTGTTGAATATTATCAAGCCTTCGCTATGTACACCCAGTTTGGAAATAACCTCAAAACCGCCATGCTAGGAGTCGGCCAGAGGTCACTCTGGTATCGAGGGCTACGAGATGCTTCAGAACTATTTATGAATGTTACAGGAATCTCATACTTGAACCAATCTGTATTGACCACTGAATTTATCAAAGGCCCAGAGAACAGCATCCTCACAGACGCTGAGGATCAATACCTGGCCTTGCTGGATTCGTTGTCTCTGTCTCAAGCCGTTCAATCGTTCGTTGGGAGAGCGTCTTTTCCAGTGACTATGGGAAATGATGTCACCTCGATGAACCTAACACTTGATTCGTTTGTCCTCAATACCGCCTATACACTTAGAGAGATTGAACGGTCGAATAATCCAGACGTATATACGTATAATTCAACATATTATACATATATGAGAGAAAACACAGAGCTTGTTGATCATGAATTTAGTATGCTCCAAGAAATGATAGATAGCGATCAGGCCGGCAATATGTCCCGCAACAAAACAATTCTCGACGTCCTGATGGTGCTTGGAGTCTTATGCAGCGTAGCTGTGGCTATCATTTTCCTTTGCGAATATAACCGCATTCAGTCAATCATTAGAAGGATTCTCAAATTGTTCTTCCAAGTTCCTAGGGCGATTCTTGTACAAGAGTCTATGAGGTACAGCAATAAAGAGTTAAAGACTGCTAAGACAGAAACAAAATCATTCTCGCATGGCGGACGTGATCGTGTATATACGCATTTTCGGCCTAGTCAATTCAATATCGCCCTTCAAGCTGCTATGGGTTTAGGCTTGGCGAGTATCTTCTGCATAATGACGGTTGTTTTAGCCATTTATATCAAGGACTTCCAAAGCAACTTTCAATCAGCAGTTGCAGCCCTCAGAACGTTAGAAGACACAAGAGCATCGCTTTATCAGTTCACTGCCTTCGCGGACGAATACTTTGTTTGTGTTGCTGGCTATGGCTCAGATTGCGAATCAGCATACAACAGGTCCGCTCAACAATACAAATCCACAGTGGAAGCTTACCGAAAATTCAAGAATTTTGTCATTGGCTACGGCATTGTCTCAGGTGGAAGTATGTTTTCCAAAAATATAACAACGATGATAGATGTGGCTGATGATTACGGCTTTTGTGTTTTCACAGGCGATTTAATCACACAGCAGTATTGCGCAGACGAGGCTGAAGCAGCCCAGGGAGTCTTTGGGACTATTGAATATACAACCTCTTTTATCAACCAGGTAGTCCAGAATACCCACTCCTCATCAACGCCTGCCGCTCTTTTTGCTTCGTTTGCAGTAAGCGATGAGTTCGTTAATCGGAATCCTCTTATCGCTTTAGCGCATTATTACATGAGAACATTGAGCCAAAGGGAGGTGGCTAGCTTCCAAAGGGCTTTGAAATCGTTCAAAGCGAATGTGACGGTTGCTCTTGCAATTTTAGCAGCCGTAATTTTGGTGTCCAGCTGTGTGCTATGGTATATATTGCTCAATAAAGTGCAAAACAAGATTCAGAAGACTCTCGAAATTCTCTGTATACTGCCAGATTCGATTGTGCAGAAAAACGCACAGATTAGAAAATTTTTTGTTCAAGACTTAAAAATTCACTTCTTATAAACAATGTGTGGATCATGATGGCCAATGTGTTTTATATTTGGATGTATGTTCCATCATAGTCAATTGACTTCTCTGTTTTGTTAAATTCAAAGAAATATAAGGGAACAAATCATGAAATATTATAGGAAATTTATTGCTTCTTCAGAGCTTCTTCTTGGAAAGTATGTTTAGTGGTTATCAATGAAAGAGAGAAAATTACTCCTTTTTTAGCTAAAAAGAAATCGGTTTATGCTAGCTAAAAGTATCTATCCACTCCAAAAGCAAAAAAAAAATATGCAATAGAAATATGGTGAAGAGATATTTAAAACAAATAAGGTGTATCATCGTGTGATCCAAAGGTGTTTGATCGGATTTAATCATCTATCGCTATTCTATGCTCAAGTCAATCATATTGTCTTTTCAATAATATATAATAGGCATACATTAAGTGACATGGTATTCTCTCAGGAAAATCAAAAGGTAAAAAAAGAGTCTAATTTTCGCTCATGAAAACTTTTATTTTGCAAAGAATTATTTATTTTTACTGTGATTAAAAAGAAATGATCGACGACGATCACATCTACCCTGAAGTAATTCTGGGACGAGTCTTTCAAGTCGTTTCGGCTATCAGTGGACTCTATGTTTTCATAGTAGTATTCGGGATATTGAAACTCCGACAGGATACCGTCTCGAAAATGGCCTTCATGATAATTCTAGCAGAGACGCTCTACGCCTTTCCTTTCGCACTACTCATCAAAGGGCAAGCATATTGCACATCGCGTAACTTTGCAGAAGTATACGGCGCAATATCCATCAATCTCTGGACCGTCTGCTTATCTCGTTACTTAAAACTCACGGTGCATTCTCAACACATCAGTTCAAAAACATTCATGATCTATACTCTGATCTGTCAAGGTATACCACTGTGCTTCGCATTACCTGGATTTTGGATCAAATACACCGTTTGGGAGGAAGAGTCAAAGACATGCTGGCGCGATAGAGACAGTGGAACATTTGATTATGAACTGTTTTTTCAAAGGTTATTCCCTGTAATTGTTTGTGTCACTCTCTCTTTTATCTATTGCGGACTGTCTTTCAGAAGAATGCAGGAGATCAAGGAAAGACTTGAACTAAGCAAAGCGGACACGTTTGGAATTCTCTTGTTCAAACCAATTATTACCTCGCTTATTTGGGCTCCAATATTAGTGATGGAAATATTTAGGATCTGTGGGATGAAGATCTATGTATATACCTGGGCGTTTGATGTCACTTACCTTCAGGCGTTTTTAAGCGCCGTTGGATTCACATTTTTGAGCACTTTTAGAGAAGGAATCAAATCGTTTTGCTGTAAAGGAAAAGAGTCTGCAAACCTTGAAGAGTCAGAACTGGGCGTGCAATCAAGCCAAAATCAGTATTCTAAGCTGGATGAAATAATTATAACGAGGGCCTCAATTCCAGTAAAGGAGAAAAATTAAGACTCGCTTTCAAAAAAAAAAAATCGCATTAGAGAGATGTTAGATGTGTTTCAGAAATCTACATTAGCGCTCCAACAAACAGTAAATTTACTGAGATTATTCTGCAAAGAATAGTTAATAATTGAAATGTATTTGTGTTAAATTGTAAACTGGAGCTCATTGTTCTCCTTTAGATGTTCGAATCCATGAAGAATTTTGGTTCCATTAAGGTTTCCGCTGTTTTGAGAGCGAAATTCACATCAAATTTTATAGCCAAGAAGGACGCTCGTCTCAAAAATTTTAAAATGAAACAGATAGTATGATCTCATCAAGATTTATATAGTTGTGGTAAATAAGAATTTAGTCAGTATTTGGTGCCTCTGTACGAAAATGAAAATCATTTGTTTGCCTTCCTGAAATAACCGTTTAGATAAAAATTTTATTTCCTCTTCAAATTAAAATTTCTTCGCTTGAAACTTCCATATCAATACTATGCTACGTCCTGTAGTGCGAGAAGAACTCTCTTCAGGAGACATATTTCATCGCAAAATCTCATACCGAAATTACAAACCAACCATCCTTACCAAGCCCATACCTGAGTCCCTAGAAACTGAAACACAAGAAAATGTAAATCCCAATGAAATGATTATGAACTCGCAACGAAATCTACCTGAAGGAAGTAATTGAACCCTGTTTTCAAATATTTTATCAAGTTCCCAAAATCCAGAAAAGAAGAGCTTAAATAACTCGATATTATACAGATGTTTCAGTCGAACACCAAAGGCGAATTCAACATCATTTTTATCACCAAGGTCGAATGACGGACCCAGCACGAGCGTGAGCACTGCTGATTTGCATAAAAAGAATATGTCAATTGCTGAGCTCTCTACAAAACCGAGCCCAATTTCTACTAATAACAGTGTTTTTTTAACTGATCGGCCACTAAGCGCGGTAAACTCCTCTTTTTTTGACTACTAATAGTTAAAACCTCTTTCTCTCAAGAAAGATCCATCTATCAAATTTTGGCCCTCAGCGAGAGCGGGTGCTTCTCAGACTTCTAGATTTCGCTTCATCAGAAAAGATTTGACCCACTTGCATTCTAACCCTGAAACTCAAAGGAATACATGCGATTATAAGGCGTTTTCAAGCTATCGGTACTGAGAGAACTTTTCGTGGAATAAACTTTTGAAAGGTATAGCATGAGTACAAATGCGAATTTCGTTTGTTGTGCAAAATATCCATACAATTTCCGAGGGTTAGATGGCGCTAGATCGAGTCAAGTCTGCACTCAAGTATGAGAAGGCTTTGATATTCTACTAATTCACTAATTTTAGGACTTCGATCGTTCTTTGGGCAGAGGTGTAACGATAAGGCTCAATAGTTACCTTGCTTGGAAGACCGTAATAACCGAGAATTTAAGAATAACATCTAAGGTTTAATTAGGAAATGAGAAAAAAAGCAAAGAATAGACAGAAAGGATTGAAGTAAATGACTCTCTCAACAGTTGTTTGGAAATGATTTCAATTATATATATATTATAGCTTCATTAAGTTAAAATTCATATTTTTAGCAATATTCAACGCTAACAATATGGATATTTATGAACTCGGTCATATGTTCCATGCTCTTTTTTTTTTACTCTCTTTTCAAATCTGTCTTTCATAATAATTTCTTTTAATCCTCACTTGTACATTCGAATATTGTCTTAATACCAACCTATAATAAGAAACGCCTGAGAAAGTTTAGAATAGCAGAACAATGCAGCGATTCATAGAAAGGGAACAAAATTTATCATCACTTGTTTCTCAGCACGTTCCGTACAGTTCCCTGAATGCCGAATCCTATTAACTATTTTTGATGATCCTCTTGAATAGGCTCAACTACATCATTTGAAAAGCGAAATGAATTCATATATATTCTTTTCTGTTGAATCCTGATTAATGCTCATTCAGGTCTTTGCTTGTTTTATGATTTGGGGGGAGGGCCAGTGCTGTTTAGCTCTGCGGAGGCTTGCAGAAATATTTTGACCACTATTTTAATTTTTTCTTATCTCATCTGAACAGCCTGATGACCTAATTGACGCAACCGCTCTTGTTTTGATAATATTTATATTTGAATCATTTCAGAGGGTTTATACTTCCAAGTTTAAATCTCAATTCCAATACCAATGAACTTCGACAAGACCATCGCCTTAATCAACAAGACAGGTAACTTCCCATCCAAATTTCATCTTCATCTCACATATCCACAACAGAGGGACGTGATAAGTTCTGCAAACAGATTCAATATGCCTGCAGATTCTTAAAATGGGCTCTCAAAGGCAGCAGCAAAGAAACTCTCCAGAGAATCGAAACGCTTATGAGTACTTAACGATTCTTTTTCATGGCCTCTAATGCTTTTTCCCTTTTAGCAAACATGTCAAATGCCAGAAAGCTCTTCAGATTGTTCAAGACAGCTAATGAGTACCACAAAATCCTTGCTCTCCTCCAAAAGGGATCAGAGGACGATTTTGATCTCTATCTGAATATTGTCAACAGAATCTTCTTTGGATTGTACTGGATCTTTGATAACCTTGTTGTCCTTTCCACTATCAAATTCATTCAAAGAGACAAAGCAAAATTGGCCAAAAATGCTGCATGGTGCTGGTTCTTGGGATTGGTCACAGGCTTGATCTTGTATGTTCGCAATTTGATCAATGAACAGAAAAAGGCAATTGCCTTGAAGAAAGCTGCTGAAGATGTGGCTAAGGAAGCTCAAGTTAAAAGTGAAGAGCCTGAAAAGAAGGAAGAAATTGAAAAGAAGAAGAAAGAGCTTGAGACGAAGAAGCAAGCTCACAAGAAGAAGAAGGTCGAAATATGGTTGAACATTGCTAAAACCCTCGGTGATATGATCACTGCATCACAAGGTGCTGGAATTCCAAAGAGGTTGACTGGTCTTGAGTTTGGTGACGGCGCAATCGGTTTCGGTGGGTTCCTCTCTGCCACGATCACAAACTACCAAATGTACTAGTAAAACAAACGAGGATAGCCGTTGAACGAGAGACCTATATTAATATTCTCGTTTAAGATAGCCTTTTTATCTAAAATTTGCTCAGTTAAAGTAGAGGATCGAGTCTATTCATAATTCTATCTAAAGCAAAAATCTATTAGCTTATTCCGCGATCAATCAAAATGAGAAAAATTATGTTTCGATCATCTTTCAAAATCGTTGAGCTTACTCCTTCTGTGTTTGGGACTTAAGAGCGCCTTCGTTGTTGATTCCAAACGGAGTAGTAGGATAATGTATCTATTTTGTGTGAAAATGAAAATAAATTCTAGCAGTTCTAATTAAAATTCAAAGTTGTAGATTTCGCGGAAACTGTCGAGATTATGAGTGAAGAGTGTACTGTATGAGAAAAGTATGTTTCTTTTTTGTTGTAGCACCGAGAATTAAGTTTGATACTTCTATTCTCATGAAATAAAAACAATGATAGTGTCTTACTGCAGATAGATATATATAGTTCAATTGCATACATATTAAACATATAGGATTTCATAAGATATTAAGTGCTTGGTCCAATTCATTGCAATATTAGAGAGAGAGACCTAATATTCTTGGACCGAGAACGTGATGGTCGGTTGATATTATCTGTCGGATATATCGAGGGGAGCAGATGACGCTAATTTCATACTTCTAAAGCGTGCTGCAGTCAGGAGCTGCGTGTACTCATCGAAGATCTGCTCACATATGGAGTAAGCTTTAGTATTCGTGCCTGATTTGTAGGAACTGCTTGAAAAGTGAGTCGAAGAGCATTCTTGCCAAACATTTTGAGGATTGAAAAGGCTTTTTTGTTTAAAGTCGGAGAATGAAGAGCCGAACCTGCTTGCCATGAACGCTAATGTATGCCGAGATTACAAGATTTCAAATTTATTATTAAACACAATCATATCCGCGCGCTTAAATTCGAATGATTTGAACCAGCAAATCCAATCAGAAAAATTCGGACTGCGTTGCAAGAAGCGATCTGAATTAATTTATTCGAGATTTCGCGTTACAACTAAGATCGCTAAATGAAATTCTCAAAGACGTACCAGTAGCGTTATTCAGGAAAATTAATTTGTTGCTCTTGATTATTCTTGCAACCAGTAGAACAGCCACGTTTTTTCTATTTGCTTATGTCGAACGAGGGACGCGGACTTTGGGAATTCTAGATCACGACAAGATGTGTACAAGGTTTGCTAGCTTTTCAAATTAATATATATCTCTTTCGATATTTACCCTGGATTTAAGATATTGAGCTATGTATTATTCTAATATTCTGCTGCTAAGTGGGAGATAACTTAATAATTACCCTATTTCAAGAAAGTTCCTGCCCGGCCTGACGAAAAATCTGATATTCTTTGAGAAGAAAGGCTCAGATACTCGCGATGCTCAAGGAAATAGGAAAATTTGGCCCATGCTTTTCAATAAACAAAATCAGAAAAAAATTAAAACGGTAGCAAATAAAATTCTGAACTCTCGTAAATTATTTTGAATCATTTCTTGGTCGCAAAGGAAAATCAACTAGACTAGTTAAAGCTATGTCGAAAGATAGAGCAGAATCTATTTTTTACCAACTTCCCGTCTCCAGTAATGTAATTATAATGCTCTACTGTCATTAAATACTGAAAACCGTCTTATGCACACAGGCGTCCTTTCTCGAAGATAATATCAATAATTGGTTCTACTATTCATTGACCAGGATTAGTGAGATTTGATCCTCCTTAAAGACATCCCAAAAAGAAAGAACACAAGCAATTTCTTCGGCAAAATCTAGGAAACTTTTCCTCAAGGTGATATAGTTTTATTAAGGCTTGTCAATCTAACTCAATTCTTTTTAGAGATGCTTCGAGCAGATTTGAATTTCTTTGGACCCAGAATTCTTTCAATAATAAATATAAATATATCTTCTCAATTTTTTAATCAAATGCCTCCTTCTTTTCTTAACAGAACAGAATTCACCTTGGCTTTGAGCAGTTGAGAGCAATCTATGATGAATAGAGCATCAAAATCATGTTTGATACTAAAGCGTACTTCAAAAAAATTTATTCCGCTATCTCAAATCTTTGTTTAAATTATAAATAAAAGTTTTAGACCTCAGTGGATCATTTCAAAGAGAATTAATCAACTCTCCAACCTAGGTCATTCTTGTTAACTTCGTACCACCAAATGCAATCTCAATCAGATAACACCCAATACAAACTTAAGAAAGGTAGCTCGATATCATTTTCTCTCCTAACAGCTTCTCTCAGAAGAATCGAACCCTGTTTCCTCTTATGGCGACCAAGTAATCTACCTCAATATTTTTCTCGAAAACTAAACGAGGAACTAGAGCGAAACGACTCAATACAGCGAAGACCCTGCTCAGATCGAAGCCATTTTGGTGCCTCACGTATCTGATAAAGCTCCACTTTCTTTTACGAATTTTAAATAAACAATATAGCTCGAAAAAATGTTCCAACTCGAAAATGTGAAAGCACAATCTTACCTCATGCTCCGACTGAACGCAAACATGGAAATGAAATCGAGTGCTATTTTCAAAGAAAGGAGTGTGCTTGAAATAACACAGGATTACCAAATTATTGAATCGGTAATTCTGCCAATCAGTGAGTTAGCTAAGTGTTCGCTCCGAAAATTCTGCAGGCTCTCAAGAAATGTAGTAATATAGAGTATTACCCTGACATTCGAATGATCAGACTAAAATCAACGAGTGAGCGAAAAACCGTATTGGTTAAAGGAATCTCTGCAACAAAAGAAGCTGATTTTGTAAAATTCGTGACCGATCTCTGCGGAGGAGATGAGAAGACCAAAGTAAACTACAACTACAAATTAAATTATCAAACATTGTTTTGTAGCAATTCGATTTGACTTATGACAAAAAAACCGAATGCGCGTCTATAACTTTCTCGGATGAGAGTTCAACCTTGGCAATATTCTCAAAACTGATAAGTTCGAAGTTCCAGGTAACATAATCGTTGTGACTTCTTTGCTACGAGGAAGAAATACCCGTATTTTCCTCTTCCTCTAACATGTCATTATGTCATCAGACCTAATGTTAATTTACTAGGATACCCCAATTGATTGCATCATTAAAGACAGTAACCCTTACATTGAATTATTGGATGGCGCGAAGAAGCCTCGTGGAGGATATTACCCGTACCAAAGCAGCTATTACCAAAATCCTATGTACGGTTACCCTCCTCAATACCCGTCTATGTACTACATGATGCCACAATCTAACTATCCGAGTAAGCAATTAATAAACTTTTTCTCTAATGATGATTTTAGTGAGCAATTATCCTTCTTATGGACAAAAAAATTGGAACGGAGGATATCAGTACCCAAGATCAGATTACCATTCGCGAGGAGGCAAACAGTACTACTGTAATTCATTATTTTCTTTCTAGTTTATCCAGACATTTTCTCAGACACACGCAAATACGAAAAAGGCACTGAAGAGGATCAAGAAAACCAAGGAGACGAAGGAGGATACAAAGGAGAGAGAAAAGAGTATAGAGGCGAGAGGAGAGAATACAGGGGTGATAGGAGAGGAAGAGGAGGCTATGGGAAGCGCGGAAATTATCAAGAAACGAAACGATCAAAGGAAGAAATTGAGAAACTGACTACGGTTGATCCCACGAACTATCCTCCTTTGAGTTAGTTCCATTGTATTCAAAATGGAATGAGGATGTAATTCAGGATCATGCTCTCGAAGATTGAAGACAGAGATACTAATTATATCTTGCTTCCTATTAATCTCTCAACATATGAAATGATTTCGAACATACCAACCTCAAATTATAAATCGTTACAGCCTATTTCACTGAGGAATTTGACAAAATCAAACAAATTTCTGGCCTCTTTCGAGTGATAGAAAACAAATTAATTTCAAACTAGGAGCTGTGTGAGTCTTGAGCTTAGTTTTTCAGGAGAGTCCCATAAAGCAATCATTATTAGATCCGAATATCTGAACAATAAATTGATTTAGAGGTAAGTAACTTTTGGATTGCCAGTGCATTCATTCATAGGTAACATGTACCAAATTATTTAAGCTCGATGTATGAAGTACATAATCTTTGTTAGCAAAACACGGCAACTAATTGCAAGCAGCTTGCTTTATATATTACTAGCTGGTTAGCATACTCTAAAACTTTAGTCGAGTTTGTCTGGGTCGATATCATCATCGATTTCTATTGGTTTATCACGTAAGACAATAGAATTATGTGATGAAAATTACTGTAAAAGAATTTCGGGTCCATTTTTAATAGCTGGGCAAGTTTTTTTGGGTCAAGCGAATACTCAAGGTCTAGTAGAAGCGTTAAACATTTCATTTTTGGAAATATTTACCCATATCCTCTCTCATTCCTTTAAGATTCATTCCAGCGAGCATTTGTCTATAATCTCTGCCCATTCCACCCATTCCCATACGGTCCATGCGGTCCATACCTCCCATACCACCTGCTTCTATAAACGGCTTATTAGTCGAGTATATGAGCAGCAGCTATTACTTTTTCCTGCTCCTTTATGATGCGGATTGTCACCCATTTCTGATTATCGATTGCAAAATATGAATAAAATTATTATTTCATTACGATTTGGCATTGAGATGTGCTTCGAAAATAACAATCATCAGAAAATTGTTCAAAAATGCGTATCTATTATAATTTCAAATGAAAATAGTCACCAATGGGAGAAATACGAAAGAGCCAAACACAATATGCAAATATCTTCAGTTTATAAGTACTTATAGGGAACATTTTTTTTGAAAATATAAAAATCTATGCTGAATTCGAAAGTCAAATTATAATGAAAGCTAAAAACCTCGAAAAAGAGCTCTACGACTAATATAACTCTTAATAGAAGAAGCTTGTAAACAACTTTTAAGAAATGATCAATAAAAAATGGAGCATCTACAACAATAATTGTTCGATCCCAGATTAATGCTAGAAGAGGCTTGAATTATCACTCTACAGTCAAAGAAATTCTGATACTACTAGTAAAGTTTGATTTCAACTGCGGCTCTTAACATTTTTGACCATTTCTCCCGAATAAACTCTTCATCGAAGTCATCCCCTGTCTCAATTAACTCTACTTCAGTATTGAAAGGTTTCCTCTTTTTAAGTTCATCATACGTCGCTTTCACAGTCTCCCATGGCCTAATTGTATCTTTTGTCCCATGAAAAGCCCAGAGCGGAGTTTCGAGATTGGCTTCATTGATATCTGTATTGGTTAAAAAAAATCCTGATGCGACGCATATGCCTCCCAGCTTATGCTTTGCTTGCAAGCTTAAAGTGATTGCCATTGCTGCACCTTGAGATATCCCACAGATGAAAAGTCTCTGGCTATCACCTTTCAGAATCTCTACTTCTCGCTCTACAACTTTATTCAAGCGCACGGCGTTGTCTCGGACATGTTTTACTGCAACGATCTCCTCAAGTGGCTTCTCGAAGGTCGAACGGCTCAGAACATCAAACCATGAGCTTACACCGTGTCTATTATCGACAGAAATAGTGATTTTGGGGGCTTGTGGCATAACGATTCTCGCTTCCTTAAAGTTAAGTTGTTTTAGTAGCGAAAACAACAATGGAATATACAGGAATTTTAAGCGAGGCGCCTTTGGCGAAGAATTTGAACGGAACTATGGGGTTCATCTCCATCCCATGTAAAAAAATGATTGTGATCTCGAATTTGCCACTTGTAGGCTCCGCTATAACCTCATCCTCATAAATCGTGATTTTAAAATCTTTGATAGGACCCTTCGTTTCGGCCTCCATAGATATGAATCAGCAGATATTTGTTCAGTTATAATAGATATTGCGAAATTAATCGGTCATTCTGTCATTAAGATTTGTTCACAATAAATATCCAATCGCACATTGTCATGAAAAATTATTGATTCTTTCATACAGCTCAATCGATTCTTTGGTGCAAAGGTAGTCAGGTCGAATTTTAAATCACTTCTACACGCGAAGAACTAAGGTCCTGAAAAAGAAAAAATTAAACTTATTTTAGTACAATAGCAAAATTTTTTCAATCATCTATATAGCCAACATCTCATGTCACCTAACAGAACAGACATATTCATTGAGATTATCGAGACTATTGTTTCTATTTAATCTATTTTCTAGTATTTGAATATATTTTTTCAGGAGTTGGAATATAAAATTTTTCCACATAATTTTTCGTCAACCTAAAGGGTCGGTCAATGTAAACCCCTTGAAAGGGATTAACAAGAAAGCTTATTTCGGGCAATTATGCACTGAAAACGTAAGTTTATGGTTTCTTGATCAGAGGCTTGATAAAATCAACAAATTTATTCTGCATGGTTTCTCGATCAAAATATGCAGTCCCTTCTTTAACTTCGACAGTAGTGTTAGAACTCTTTTTGCTCTGTAAACTGTCAAAAGTTTTCTCATAATCTTTATATACTCCATCTGCCGGATCCCATGGATACTCTGGAGGCACTTTACCCAGAATCACTAACACAGGAGTGTCTTTATTGCTTTCGTTAACTTCAGTAGTAGAAATGAAATATCCCTCAACTGCAAATATGCCACCAAGTTTTTCTTTTGATTGTAACCCCGCAGTCAAGGCCATGGCAGCTCCTTGAGCAAAACCAGCAAGGAAAATTCTACTGCCGTCTCCATTGAGCAGTTTTACTTCTCTCTCAATTATTGATTGCATTTCTGCTTCAACTTCTTTTAGGTCTTTTATGCTGATAACTTCCTCCACGGGCTTGGTGAAATCTCGGCTGAGAATATCGAACCAAGCAGGTTTTGGAGTCTTATCAGTATCAACGGTGATGATTCTAGATGGAGCTTGAGGTAGGACAATTCTAGCGTTCTAAAGGCCGAGTTAGAAAGGTAGGAGTATAAGAAGAGTTAACCTCGAACTGTAAGGTAGGTCCTCTTATCAAGAAAGACGCAGGGTCGATCGCATTTTTATAAATGTGGTGGAACCAAATAAAGGTTATTTCATGCTTTCCGCTTGCAGGTTCAATGACAATTTCGTTGTCGAACCAGCGAATGTTGATATCTTTAACTAGTTTCTTTTCAGATTCCATTTTTTGAACAACTTTGGCGAGTTGATACAATAAATTTAATAATTATTTAGATTCGAAAGATCTCTGCAATCGATTATTCCATTAAAAAAAGAGAGAGAAATCAGTTGCTTAAAGTGCTAACAAGATTATTAGAACGTAGGGAGATTAATGATATTCATTCTCCCTTAAATCAGACACAGCATCTAAACGAATATCTTCCGATGAACCTAAACTTTTCCCGCGTTTCAAATAAATAATGCTATGGCCAAAGGACAGCTCAGTAATCTATAAGTTTTCCTTGCTATTCTTGTTAGGCCTCGTGTCTATCGTTGTAAAAGGAAAATTCTCAGTATTATTTCACTGAGAATTTTTGATCAAATGTATACTTTTGCGCAAGGATTTTAGCTTTTTCAAAAAAAAAGATCCGGAGCGCATTAGATTAAGAGACTCAATCCCTCTTGATCCACAGTTCCGTTTGCGGATTTGGCTCACAACAAATTTCCTAAAAGAAATTAGTTCATAAACTTTAATGTTACAGAAACCGCAATAAAATCCTCAATAAAATAAATCGAAGTTCATGTCAAGGAGTATACAAACAACTGAACTGACTTCAATAATTGCCAGCCTAAAGGATCCGAAAACCCAATCTAAAGCGGATATAATCAAAGAGCTCCTCTTGGCAACTCAGCAAGGGAAAGTGCATTACATCCCTTTAAGCATTACAGAACTTTTGTCAGCATTGAGTCCTATTCTCGAATCTCCCAAAATTAACGACACGATCGAAAGCCTCCATCTCATCAATGAGCTTGCAAATAAATTCCCAAAAGAATCCAACGAGAATATGAATATCATAATAAAAAATCTTGTGAAGCTTATGGCCCAAGAGCATGTAATGAACCTGTTGCTTGAGCAAAACTGATTTTTTTAAATGTACAGACGATGAAACAGAAGATGGCTACTAGTGTAGTCACTAACTATCTCAAGAAGACGGATGACCCAGAAAAAATTTTTCGCGCGATTTTGAAATTTGGTTTTGAGGATCCAGAGGTAACTTTGAATGCAAACAAAGATTATTGAGTGTGTTCATCAATTATGTTAATAGATAAAGAGGAAAACGTTTTTGATATCAGCATTCTCTAAAGTCGGATCAGCGAAGCCAGATTTGTCATTTTCTGCAGAATCGTTCAAGGCAGCAGTGGTATTGCTCGTTGGAAAGTCTCAAACGCAATTTAAAGAGCAACAGAATAGTATCAAAGAGGTGAGGGCAAAATATGCATGGATGGTCTAATCAGAGTTGTATTGCAAATAGATGATTTTGAGCTTCGAGAAATCCAATAAAGGTTTATTTGAGGAGTTTCTGGGGGGATTGGATTCTGAGCTGCAAGACCAGGTGACTAAGGTGAAAGCATATACGATGAAAGTTCCAAGCGGGAGAAAGAAAGGAGGAAAGAAAAATGCTGACGATGAAGAAGATGAAGATGGAGAAGGTGAAGGTGAAGAGGATGAAGGTGAAGAAGATGGAGAAGAGAAAGAAGGAGAGGGAGATGAAGAGGAGGATGAAGAGGAAAAAGAAGACGGTGATGAAGAAGAGAAAGAAGAAGGTGGTGGTGATGAAGAAGAAGGCGAAGAAGAGGCTGATGAAGAGGAAGAAGCGGAAGAAAAAGAAAATAATAAGACAAGCAAAAGCGCATCAAACAATGCTAAAACCAAGGATGAAAAGGAGGAAGATGAAGAAGGAGAAGGGGAAGAGGAGGAGGATGAAGGTGAAGGTGAAGAAGAAAAAGACGAGGGAGAGGAGGAAGAAGAAGGGGAAGAAGACAAAGATGGTGATGACGACGCTGACGGAGATGGAGATGGGGATGAAGAAGGTAACGATGCAGATGAGAATGAAGGTGAAGAAGAAGAGGACGCGCCACCTCAAAAGGGCAAAAAGGGGAAAACTGAAATTAAACCTGTATCAACAAAGCAAGATAAAGAGAAAAAGTCAGCAGAACCGGTAAAACAAAGCCAGGCAATTGAAAAGGAGACAAGAGTTTTTGAGAAAATTACATTTTCTGAAACAGTCTCCAAACAATTCGGTTCGAAAACACTACAAGCTGCTCAAAATGATCAAGATTGGGAGGTAAGCCATTTGAGAATGCACAAATAAAGCTACTTGACTTATAGGCGAGAATAGCAGCTGTAGAAAAAATCCAAGGTGAATGCTCTCAGTTCTGGAGCTCAAACCCTAATAAGAAAGACCTATTCTCGATGATCAAGCTTCTGTTTCGTTTAATCAACGACACCAATTTCAAAATAGCGATAACTGCACTCGAACTCCTTCCGCAGTCATTCCCTTTGCTCGATGATAAAGCACTCAAAGAGATAGGAGCAGAACTGGTGTCTGAGAACTTTTTAATGCTTAGCAATAGCAAAAAAGTGCTAAGGGGGTTAGCACTTCAAAATTTAATCAAGCTTATCAAGGTAATCGCCCCCTTCTTCGGTTTATTAACAAGGCCTTGGAATTTGTAGAAAGTCGATATGGGCCTCTTGCTGAAACATGTTGAGCAAGGACTTCACGAACATGACAGGAACGCAATCGAAGAGACTCTGGCATTTACTGAGAACTTAGTGCTTGAGAAGGCGAAAGAAGTCCCTCCTGAAACTTATGCTGGTCTTACAAAGCAAATTATTCCGTTGTTCGATGTTCCACATCAGAATGTATGTCTTTGTCCAGCATTATTGAAATGATTTATTAAAATTTTAGGTGAGAGAGCATTCACTGCGAACACTCGCAACGTTGCTGAAACATGCTGAAAACAGAGACCAGCTCATTGAAATCATACGAAAGGGAGTTCATCCTGGAATCTTTGATTTTGTGACTGGAAAAAGCGCAGAAAAACCAATTTTCTCGAGAAGTAACTGCGCCATATTTATTCTTGCTAACTTGTCAAAACCTTAGAACAAAGTCCAGGCAATACTCGTCATGGTTCTCCTTACATGCGGTAAATCTGTAGCATAAATCATTTCCTTATTTCTTTCCTTGACTCAATAGAGAAAGACAGAGCTATAATGCAGGCCATCCAAGAGACACCTACGTTCATCCAACAAGCTTTTATTATCACAATGTATATCCGCACGCTTATGAAGGAGGTCCGCTGCATGACCCAGCTTCTGCAGGTCTTGATCCTCGATTCCAACACTTCTTTGTTCGACCGCTTGAACGTTCTCCGGATTATAACGTGAAGAAAGTAGCAGCCTATTACTTGCATCCCCAGCCTTCAAATCGTTCTGATAATAACCTCGACAGCACAGCTACCAGTAGCAAACTAATGTCTCAAGCAAAAAACATGTTCCATTATTCCCCAGAGCAAAGCCAGATACGAAGCAAAAATCGCTCGCAGTCTTTGAATAGAACTCCAGAGCAATCACCTATTCTCTCGAGGGACAATCGAGGAAAAGTTCGAGTTGCTGATCTTTTAAATAGCCACAGAGACGCTCATAACCAGATGAAAATCCAGGAGGCTCAGAGACAATTTCAAAAGAGCAAACAGATGTTAATTGATCATTCATTATCAAGGGGACTGAATAACCTGGATATTGAGGAATATCTGCGAGAAGACAACTTCAAAACGCCTGCTAAGTACTCAACAGCAGCTCGTAATAGCAACAGTGGAAGCAAAAAAGGCAGCAAAGAGTCTTCTCCTTTGAAGCTTCCAAGTATTAAAGCGATGCATCAGCAAAAGAGTCCTCCTCTAAGAGCCATTGCGGATCCGTACTCATCTCCTATTAAGATGCGCGAAGGCTCGAAATATCAAATGAAAAGGAGAGAGCAGCTGTTCGAGTTGAACAGTAGAGCTCAAGCAATCTTAGACAATGAACCAAGACGCAGTTCTCCTCCAAAGCTGAGGCTCAATCAGGTTAAAAAGCCAAATTCTCCTCCAAAATCATATGTGAATTTCAGAATCGAGGTAAGTTATTAACTCTCCCAATTACTCACTTGCTGTCAAGGAAAAGGATGAGTTCGATGAAACGGATAGGAGTTCAAAAACAAGATCTCGATCGCAAATCAGACTTCAACAGGAGCAATCTTCTTTTTACCAAAATGTAAACTTGACCTGCAATTCAATTTTGCGAGTTTGTTTTTTAGTATGCTGATCCACTAGAAGAATCTCAGAGGAGTTTTGTTAAGGTTAACACTGGACTCAGCTATGGAAAAAACGTTTATTTGAGCTACTATGACCTCACTCCTATCGTCGCCGATCATGAAACAGTCTTCAGACAGGTCTTAAAGGGGATAAAAAGTAAGACAACAAATATCTTTGATTCTTCAAAAGTTAATCATCAAATTTGAAGGTCGCGAGTGGAGAGAGCAATTTGAATCCATGGATAATTTCCGACGATTTATGAGATTCCATATGGAAACGATTGACTTCTTCAACTTCGCCATCCCAACAATCACAGAAGAAGTAAGCATTAACCTCTAGAATCAGAATTCAGTCTCTTTATTCTTTTTCTAGGTGCTGACTCAAGTTGATTCTTTACGTTCAAATCTCGCAAAAAACGCGATTATCACCCTCAGAGAGATGTGCAAACAGCTAAGTCCTCTCCTTCAAAACGACCTTGAAATCATCGTCCTCAAGCTCCTAAAACGAGCAGCCGATACTAACCTCTTCATTGCAGAAGAATCACGAAAAGCTCTAGACGAAGTCTGCCAGACCTTTGATGAAGGAAAAATAGTTGAAGTCTTATTGGGATTCAATTCAACTAAAACTTCTAGCGTGAAAATCAGCATCTGCAACTGTCTTAAAACGCTGGTTTCAAACTCAGAAGAAAATTTCAAAAGAATTAGGAACTACGGACAACTTGTAGCCATGGTGCTTGGATACATCTTAGATAGCAGTCAGGAAGTTCGTTATGCAGCGAGGATAGCGATAGCTGCTACTGCCAAGCATTCGCTGGAGATTGACGAAATTGAGAATATTTTACATAGCATGGGATTGTCAAATGCTTCAATAGACACCGTTTGGACAACGATAAACAAAGATCTATCAAATCCAAATACCATTCCGGCCTTATCTTCATTGATTACGAAATGTACTTAGAAACTGTTGTGATTTTGTAGTGTAAACGTTTGTTTTCAGTCAGCTCAAAGAGAATGAAGCAATTCGTTTCCATTTCCGAAAGATCGCAGTCCCCTGACACGTTTGAGCAAGAAATCGAGCAAGAAGTCAAGAAGCAACAAACAGGACGTAAACCAAAAGATGGACCTGAATACGAGTTGTTGCAGCAGCATTTGCTTGATGCGGAGGATGCAGGTTGCTAATGTTTCTTTTCTTCTCGCAATTAACTCAATTTTTTTTTTTCAATTATTAGACTGGAAAAAAAGGAACGAAGCAATCGGTTGCTTAGTCGAGTTCGCAAAGAAATACGAAGCAACGCTGCCTAAATCCAGACAAGCGCAAAGATACCTCGATATTTTTATGAAGTTGGTTGGTGATCGTAACCCAAAAGTCGCGTTATCAGCGATAACCTCATTCTCAGAGGTCATTGGTGTCCTCAAGGTAATTATACAACCATCATGGAACAAATTGATAAATATATATATTATAACAACAGCCTGTAATTGAGAAAAATCCGGCTCATGTGATATCCATGGTGACGAATCTCCTGTCTTCGTCATTACCGAACGTCAAAGGTTCAGCAGAGGGACTCTTCATGCAGACTGTGAAAATTCTTGATTATAATGTTCTATTGCCGCACTTGGCGAACTGCTTAGCGCATACGAACTCCAGATCGCGGTCAATTGTGTTGAATAAGCTAACAGGTAAGATACTCTTAACATTCTTATTAAAGTCATGACTTATCTGTAGAAATTGTACCTGATATCTTGTCCAAAAGCCAGCATTTGATTATGAAATATTTGATACCGACGCTATTTAAGCTACTTAATGACAATAAATCGGAAGCAAGACAAGGCATTTGCAAGCTGATTACCACTTTGCATGATCTAATGGATGATGCGATTTATGAAGGGCTTATAGCTGATGAATGTGATATTATTAGAAAGATTATCGCGAAACAACTATAATTAAAGTGAAAACTTGTAATTCTTTTTTCCAACATTTTTGCTGCTATATTAGTAAAATTTGTGCTTTTCTATATTTTTTCTTAAAGAGGATTCTTTAATCTTGAGGATTAGATTTAGAAAAAGGCTGAGGATCTTTTAAAACACAAAACACCAGCACACTTTGATTTAATGAGTATTTAAGTATCCACGATATCATTTGGGAATGAAGCTGCTGGATCGAAGTACACTAATCTAATACTATAGCACAATTTGTTTTACCCTAAGACTGAGGTTATACTTTGATATGGTTGTATTCTCATGAGGCATTTTAAATATGAATGGCTCGAATACTAAAAATATCAATCCTTGGCGAAATCATAACTGGCTAAAAACTTTTTTTTCTTTCTATAACTAAAGCAACATGTTATGGTAGAAAAGAGACATTCAATTAATTGCTTGGGACGCCATGTACTTCAGTTTTAGTAACCTCCTGGATAACCTCCATTTTGAGTTGGATATCCACCGCTTTGAGTTGGGTATCCTCCGCTCTGAGTTGGGTAGCCGCCACTTTGGGTGGGATACCCTCCATTTTGAGTGGGGTATCCTCCGCTCTGAGTTGGATAACCACCACTTTGTTGGGTTGGGTATCCTCCGCTTTGAGTTGGATAGCCACCACTTTGTTGGGTTGGGTATCCACCACTCTGAGTAGGATATCCTCCGGTGGTTTGTAAGCCACCAGTGGTGTTTTGCAGTCCTCCAGTTGTCGTTTGCAGGCCTCCGGTAGTCGTTTGTAATCCACTACTAAACCCAATCTCGACCTTTTGTTCAGTCTTGTATGGGTCTTGTTGATAGTTTGGTTGTTGTTGAGTCGTTGGCTGCTGTTGATAAGTGGGTTGTTGTTGCTGTTGGAAGGTTTGCTGCTGTTGTTGCTGCTGGTATATTGGCTGCTGTTGCTGTTGGAAAGTAGATTGCTGTTGTTGGAATGTGGGTTGCTGCTGGAAAGTCGGCTGTTGCTGGAATGTGGGTTGCTGTTGTTGCTGCTGGAAAGTTGGTTGTTGATACACACTCTGCTGGTATACAGGCTGCTGTTGTATCGTTGATTGTATGCTTCCATAAAGCGGATTATATTGTGGGAATTGCTGCATTGGAATTGTTGATTGCTGCATTGGGATCGTGTTATATGATTGAGTCATTGGCACAAACTGCTGCTGTGGGATAAATCCAGGGTTGTATCCCATAGTCTGTGTCATTCCCATTGTTGAGCCCATCATGGTCGGCATGACGGTTGGGTTCATTGGAAAACTACTAACACCAAAACCTCCAGAGGTTGTCGCATCCGGAGTCCAACTAAACTCAATCAGAACTTCTCCAGCTAGCTTTCCTTTATAGTCAAGGGTATACCACTTTGAGACGGTTTTTTTCTGGATAATCTCATCCACGACGATTGTGGCCGAGCCGACAAGATCATCCGATTTAATGTTGTCCTTATCCCAAACCTCAACAGTGATCGTAGCTTCACCACTTCTTCTGAGGACAAGGACGTCACTCCATGCTGGGAATTTTCCAGCGTCTTGATGCACTTTGGTTTGAGCTCTAGTGCCGCCATCGCCCAGTTTGATAACACAATAAGGGTCCATCTTTCCAAAGGTTTCTGTGTCTCTTTTGAGCTTGGCAGACTTTGGTTTTGCAACTATGGCTCCTGAATAACTCATGCGAATGATTTCTTTACTATCTCTCTTTTTTTGGTTTTAATTTTCTATTCTATATTTATTAACATGCATACTCATTAAAACCGCAATACGAGCTTGAATAAAAATTCATCAGAATTTAAAATCTCAGCTTGAGCGAATTTACCGGTAGAGAAATAATTGAGGTTGGCATATCGATGACTTTCTTTAAATTCGATAAATTAGTTTTCGAATTTGTATAAGTAGGGTCCCGGGTATTGATTTGATGATCATGATTAGGGTACGAAGCTCACTTTCTTGCTATTATCTATTTCTCTTTTTCAGTTTTCTTTCAAGTTTCTGGGAACTAAAGATAATAAACTCCGTTTCAACCTTCTTAATTCGCTGGGTGTGTATCGAATTCTTACACATTAAATGATGCTCTCAACAAAACAAAGTAGATTTTCCCCTATTATGATGACTGAAGAGAAGGTTTTAGCACAGATTTTCTGGGGTGCCTCGAACTTAAAATCATTCATCGAGCAGCTTT
>ENA-UOUE01000753-UOUE01000753.1-compost-metagenome-genome-assembly--contig:-NODE-753-length-24625-cov-11.387486_pt1 | contig 24625 bp, 9 predicted proteins | sample MGYA00238146_ERZ747223 | MGnify/ENA primary metagenome ERZ747223 (study PRJEB28781, sample SAMN06268865) | compost metagenome | isolation source: single cell | place: USA: California, Emeryville, Joint...
TGTGAGAAGAGCTTGGAAATTTATCGAACTAGTCAAGAAGAGAATTTTGTCTCAGAATAAAGGATTCATTCAAAAAAACTTCACAACGCTCACTTTTTTGAGTCCCACCTCAGAAATTACAGCAATTTTCAAAGATTCAAAAATGGATTACGTTCCATAAAATGTTGAATAACCGCGATATTGAAAGAAACCTCTAGAAAGAACGAAGTGCTCGTGAGGAGAGTTAAATATTGAGCAGGTTGAGCAAGTGCGAACCAACTTAATAATTTACGCATTTTAAAGAGATTCATTTCAGAGTTCGTCTCCAATGCCTTCGACAAAGATTAAAAGGGGCGGTCTCTGGTGCTAAAATATTCTCTCATAAAGTAAGGCCACTGCATCCAATTTTTTCATTGTTGAAAGTTAGAAATGACTTTTTTTTAGAGGACATTTGGTTTTAGTATGACACTGAGTATATCAAGAATAAAAAACGATTTAATGAAAAATCAGAAACGTGACAGTACTAGAGAGTGAATATCTGATTTTGAAAGCCTCCTGATATTCTAGTCCATTATTTGAAAATTTGTTCATTGGAAGAACATTTATGTCAAATTTGGCCGCTGACAAATGTAAAAAAGTAAATCTCATCTGAATGATTATACTGAATTTATTTCAAGTAGATCAGCTGTTTAGTTCGATTATAAATCGTGGCTCATTATTATTTTAAAATCCGGAAATTAACTGTATTGTCTCAAATGAATCGATTCTCAGGGAATCCCGAAATATAGATCAAGACAAACTAGAAATTCACGGTTGGAACATCAAGAACTCTGAAATTGTAAGCGAGGAAAATCTACAACACAATCCAATTGCCAGCAACCACACTGAAATCTCTGAAATTATCGTTGAAAATCAAGCCTTGCCAGCAGGCTATAAAGAGTGTGGAACAAGGTACACGATTGCAGAAGATCTCGAAAATGTGAATTATACCAGCATTTATCCTCTTCTCTCACCCGAGCCAAGGAATATTGGCAAGAAGAGGTCAAGATTTCTACCTTTCGTGTTAAGCACACTTCAAGGCAGATATAGATATCAACTGGATTTTGTTGAGGAGGAGGACAAAAAGAGGATGGAAGAGTGGGTGGAGAAGCATGGTGACAAAAGATACTCCATATTTTACACTATGTCTCAAAAAGGCTCCGATGGAAAGCAAGTTTTTCTTCGAAAGCTCGCTTACTTAGGGTTAGAGTTGGAAGAGCAAGTTGGATCCAAAACGAGTACAAGACCTAATGAAATGGAAAAACAGCCTTCACTCCGAGAGAATGAGAATGTGAAAATGAAGCCAGCCCATTGAGACTAGCAAGTTCTATTTCTGAGTCTCAGTCCTTATTTTGTACGAACTCTAATCAAAATGAAGAGAAGCTATCGCTGAATGCTCAGATTTTCAAGTCACAAAATTTGGGAGCTCACAACATGAGCGTCAGCTTGCGCTCTACTGACGCAGAGATTGCGGATTTTAGTAAATTGCTTGCGAGTCCTAAAAAGAGGAAAGAATATCATCGCATGTATGACATAGATGATTTTCTAATGCCGTATAAAGCGATAAAATCAAATCCAAGCTCCAATTTTCTCGATGTAGAATGCGAATCAATCTGGATCGAGGATAAATCGAATGAGCAAGTTCCTCATGAAGATGTAGACTTTCGAATGCTGTGGGATTAGTTTATGCATGTTTAATGAATCTCATGCGTAATGATTAAGAGAAGTCATAGAGATAGCTTATATTGGTATTCTTTGGTCAATGGGATACGCTATTTGTATAAGAGAGAAGGTAATTTTCTTCCATAAACAAGATAAAATGAGTAGCAGAACTTTATTTCTTTCAGCACCTATCCCCCCCCCTCCCCAAAAAAATTTCCTTTAGTACCTCTCGTTAGAATTCAAAAAACTAGAGAGAAGACAGAACAGATTTCCAGAATTTTTGCTAATTGTCTGGATGATCTCATTTGAAATATTTTTTTTCAACATAAGGTATTACAGCATACTAAAAGTAACACTCTCACATCACGAAAAGACCATTTTACGTCACAACACATTAATTTTCAAGTCTTGCCCACATTATCTGCCATTCGGAGGATAGAAAGTATCAGAAGCTGCAATCTTGAGAAATCGTTATGAAATTTCTTGGACAAAACCGAAAAGCTTTTATTTTTCCAGCCCAAACTCGATATCATTGGTTGGTCATGGGAAATCCTTACTTTTTTGATTCATCGTTTATCGGCCCCTGCTATTGTTCTGCGTCATATCTTCACATTGGTTTATAATAAACCTCCATTCTTTGCCTCCTTGACGATCTTCGAAGTCAAACTCCTTTTTTCGACGTAATACACAGGAATCTATGGCAAGATAGCTTGGTCTCTGTTTATCTCTTTAACTTTCAAGTAAATAAGATATTTTAATTTATGGATGACACTAGATAATTTGTTCCTTTGGATTAATTTAAAATTCTTTTGGTCATATCAGATTGAATCATACCCACATTGAAGCACATGCAGCTCTTGAACATTAAATCAATGCATTACTCTCTAAAATAAATTATGAAAAACTCTATCTCGAGGAAGAAATATATTATGACAACAACTTTTTTAGTTCATACACCGTTCAGTGATCTGTTCACCAGGGAGAAATTTTTTATCGTCAAGTTGTACTTGCAAATAAAATTGGACTATAATATGAAATACAATGCGAGTTTTGAAATAAAAGTTTTGACCACTCAGCAATAATAACATTTGAACCAATCGAGAGGAGATATTATATGGAAAAATTGTTTATGACGAGACCTAGGTTATTAGGGAATGAGTCAATTATAATACATACAAAATACCGCATATTTCTTGTCCCTCATTCGAAATTGGTGCATCTATCATTTCTTGCCCTATAGTAGGACCCCTCCCCCATACCCGCGAGTCAAGAATCAGAAAGAAATGGTGAAAATTGTCGAAGAAACGATCGCAAAATTAATCGTAAAGAAACTGAAAGCAAATTATGCAAATAATTAATAGCAACCCTGAAGAATTCATTCCTCAGAAAACATACCACTCGCATTGGTCTTCAAAAAAAAGCTCCAATACTTGAATCCGAGAACAAAAGGGCTCCAAGATAAAGGAATTGAGGCTTACGATGAAGGCGAAAGAGTGACGCGAGAAGACCTTTTGCAAAGCTTTCCAATGAAGGAGAATTAGTTTATCGGGCTTTTTTCCTCTGGTGCAAAGCGAATCAGATTTGGCAAAACCCATAAATGAAGCATTATTATTCCCTTCAGAAAAATTAGAGAGGAGAATAGCATAGAAAGGGCTAGCCTTGATTGCTAGGGTGAAATTTCAGCACATGGAGTCAGTTCATTGGGTCTCGACAGAGAAAGGTCTGAACAAACATTCGAGTTAATCTTCAACAAACAGATCTCGAGCTATTGAAGAATTAAATTACAACAAAAACCTGGCGTCGGTTAGAGATGAAGCAGTGATATCATCTCTTGCTTTAGCAGGCCTGAAGTCGTCTAAATATCTAAGATAAGCCACTAGTTTTTGATTCTTTAGTTTAAAATAAAAATAATTGTGATCAGATTAATTCAATCTAAATTATTTCATGAGAACATTGATTTTTAGAAAACTGATACAGATTGTTTATAATCAAATAACAAAAACCCGTCTTTCAAAACCAAATAAAATTTATCATCAAAATGCAAAATAGGAAAAGTATCGAAAAAACTGCAAAGAGCTCCTCGAAATATGATCGGAGAGATCTCAAAACCCCACTAGGCAGTTTTACACAAGACCAAATCCAGCCGCAGCCTGCAGAAAACTATCAACACCCTTTGGAGAGCGAAAAATTCACAAATTTGGGTATGAATGGAAAAAAACTTGAAGAATTCGAGAGCCCACATCGTCCATGCCAAGCACAGAACATTTCACACCTCCCAAAAATCACTGAACTTCGCACGAAGCACTCAGATAGACGAGACGAAGACATATCACCCCAGTATCCAGCTGAAAGTACTCACCTTTTACTCGCGTCGGATAGGCAGTTGAGAGGTGGAGGGAAAAGTGAAGGAACATCCAAGAAGGAAGCCCAAGATAAACATCTTACAAGTTTGCTTCACAAAATCGATAAGTACAAAATAAAAATTCAAGGCGACACCAATTTCGAAACTGAGCTTGAAACGTACATAAAACCGCTTGGAAAACCTGATCTGAACCACGAACCTTTAGCGTGTTTAGTGCGTGAGCCATTTGAATTGGAATTAGAGATCAAAAAGAGGCTGCTAGACTCTGAGTCTGACCTAAAAGTTTTATTATTGACTGGAGAAGCTGGCATAGGAAAAAGCTCATTTTGCAAATATCTGCAGAGAGCAATGCTGGTGGATTGGGAGATTACTCAATGGGATGAGAGTCAATGGCTTCCTATCTTGGTGGATTTATCGAACTTGATGAGATCTCGGGAACCTGTTCCTAGGACAGAAGCAGCCAAATTCACAATATCAGAGATTCTCAAACAAGAGTTGTCTCTCACAGAGAGTGAAATCAAACTACTCCAAGAGAGTGAGGGAGAATCACTTCACCTGCCTCGCTTCCTTTTCATCTTTGACGAATACGATCAGATTTTTCGAAGAGAAGAGCAATCAAAAAACATCCAATGGACCCTTGAAGATTGCATTCAAAATCATTTTTGCAAATCCATTGGTTTTGAAACATTTGAAAAGCATGCTAAAATTATCCTCACTGCCAGACCTAAGACATTCTCTCACTTAAAGAGGTCTGATCTTCTATTTAGTCCTCTAGAACGATCAAAAAGTCCTTCAATCTCAAATTATGTTGTGGAATTTGAGTTGCAACCTTTTACTGACGATCAGATTTCTTCATACCTGAAAAAATATTTCTTGTCGAATATGATTGGAAAAGCGAAAGAAGATTTTCAGGTTTTTGTTCATTCTTCTAAATCGGAATCATGGAACTTTGTGGAAAAAATTCAGGTCATGATCGATTCTTATGGATTGAGAAAGTTCGTTCAAATCCCTTTGAACCTTTGGATGTTCCTTCAAGTACTTCCGGATCTCTTCAAAAATTTTGAAGCAACGAAAACCGGCGTTCAAAACATGAGTAAATTTCGTCTGTATCAGCTGTTCACCTCTCAAGTCATGAAGGATACTGCGATAAGATTCTTGGCTTCACAGGAGAATCAGAATGAAGAGCAGAAACAATATGAAGAGAAAGTTGATTCCTTACTTGAGAAGTTGAAGAGACAACTTCAAAGACTTGCCCTTCTTGACTGGTGTCCCTATCCATCCAACATTGATACAGAAATTATGATAAAAAAAGATGGAGAAAAAGACCATGAACTTCTCAAGTTATGCCCTCTTCTTAGAGTTGATGACACTCATGCTGATCACCTGATTTCATTTGCTCAGGAATCATACCAGCCCTTCTTTGTTGCGACTAAAATCATAGAGGAAATACTAAACCAGCCCAATAACCTCCAAAAAATGCTTTTCAATCAAAAGTCCCTCAACTCTGAAACCTTCCCGAATTCAATCCTTCATTTCCTCGTCGATGCTGTGAATGATCAGATCATATCAGCACTTGTTCTGATTGAATTGATACAAAAGTCCAGAATTAATGATGATTGGCTGGATTCACCAAACTTCCTAACCGAAGAAAAAGAAGAAAAGAAAGAAACAGAGCCTCAATTTCTGCGCAATTTTTCTATTGCTGCAGCGAATGCGATTACGATTCTGAATACCGCTGGCTATGATTTTCATCATCAAGATTTCAGCAAAGTTTGCATTGCAGACGCCAATTTGAGCTATGGGCTCTTTGAAGGAACAAATTTTTCTCGAGCTGATTTACAAGGAGTCAATTTCTCAGGCGCTTGGCTAAAAGAAATTAACTTTGAATATGCGAATATGGATAGAGTTCAATTGGGAATGGTTCCAAACCTGCCTCTCGAAAAAGAAGGGCTTTGTATTGCATATTCCCCTACGGGTACCCACCTGGTAATTGGCAGTCGAAGTGAAATTATCATCTTACGCAAATGTGCAGACAAAATTTCAATTGTTACCGAAGAAAAGAGATTAAAGGGTCACATTGGAGACGTCAGAAGCTGCTCATTCAGTATGGATGGAAAATACTTGCTTTCAGGCGGAGATGATAGGACTGTTCGCATTTGGGACTTTGAATTGGGTAAGTGCATTAAAATTCTAGAGAAACATAAGAGTAGCGTAATCAGCTGCAAGTTCAGTCCTGACGGAAAGCAAATAATTTCTTTAGATGAAGATCAAACTATTAAAAAGTGGGATCTCTCTGCTGGTGAATGGACTCTCTCTTTTGAATTACATGTACATGGTGCTGAGGATTGTGGATTTATTCCAGGGTATAAGAGTGTAATATATCTGTGGAACATTTTCAACGGGCCTGTTTTCCTTCATTCTCGTACAGGTAAATACATTGGGAACTTTAATAATTCCCTTTCACACCTACGATATAGAGGGGGCTTTAATTTTGATGGTAGGCAGATGGTGGTTGACATTATGTATAGTTCAATTAAAATTTTTGACTGTCTTCGTAGGCAGCTTACAAAGTCTTTTGATCACATGCAACAGAACTATTATTATTCCTCATGCCCTGCGCCTTCATTCTGCACTTACGACTTACAGATATTGTCAGCAAATGGGACAACTGTCAGGATTCGAGATGCAGCTACTGGAAAATATGAAGAGAAAAATCTTTATAACGAAATAAAGTCTTACTCTATCGATCCTGCTTCACAGAGCGACGTAGTAGGATTAACAACGACCGCTCTAGTTTTTCTAGAAAACGTGAAACTTCAAAAAGACCGCTTCGAGAAAATTGAACCGAAGGGTATCAATCAAAAAGGATTCAATATTGCAGGTGCAAATATAGATAGCACAAAAGGATTATCAACCGAAAACATCATGATATTTGATCAAATTGGAGATTACAAAGGATTTGGGCACGAAAATATCAAAGAATTGATCCTTAATGACCAAATATCGTCTCTGATGAAAATTACAGACATGAATCTGAGCGACAGAAATTTGAGTTCTCAAGGAGCAAAGATAATAGGAAGAAACATAAAATGGATGAACCTGAAAAAGCTCGATTTATCAAGAAATGGCATATCTGAAGAAGGTGCAATTGCGATAGCGAAAAACAAAACCTGGAAAGAATTACAAGAACTAATACTATATTCGAATAACATCTCTGACAAAGGAGTAATCGCAATTTCAGAAAACCCTTGTTGGACAAATCTCCGAAAACTTGAATTAGAGTCAAACTGTATCAGTGATTTAGGAGCAAAAGCTCTAGGAATGAATTCAATGTGGGAAATGTTAGAAGTACTTGACCTCAGTGATAATAGCATTGGTGAAGAAGGTACAATTGCAATTGGTTGCAATGTCACCTGGGCATTTCTTAAAAAACTTGATCTCAAGTCGAATAAAGTTCGGGATGAGGGTGCAAAAGTGATAGCAAATAACGAAACATGGATTCGTTTGGAAGAGCTATGTTTAGCAGGCAACATGATAGGCGATCTTGGTGCAACTGAGATTGGTAGAAATACATCATGGAAGAATCTCAAAGTACTTTCACTGGAAAGTAATGCCTTCAGCGACACAGGGGCCACAGTGATTGCGGAAAATAAAACATGGACCAAACTGGAAGAGCTCTATTTGTACTGCAATCCTTTAAGCGAAGAGTTTACGAATAAATTAGAAAAAAATATATCCTGGACTAATATGGCAGTATTGATCTGCAAGATAGAAAACAGCACTCTGCAGGATTTCTTGAGTGAACCGGAAACCGGGTACGTGAGTATAACTGGTGAAAAGCTGAGTGATACTGACGCAACTATTATCGGAAGAACAAAAACAGTATGGAAAGTTATCACAGAGCTCTCTTTATGGGAAAATGAGATAGGAAATCTGGGTGCTGCGGCAATTGGAGCCAACATCACCTGGAGCAAATTAAGAGAGCTATCTTTACAATCGAATAGAATAGGAGATGAAGGAGCTGTTGCAATAGGATCAAATACCACTTGGACAAACCTTGAAAGGCTCTACTTACATGAAAATGAGATAGGAGATAAGGGGGCCATAGCTCTAGGAGCTAACACCACGTGGAGAAAATTGAAGGAGTTAACTTTGGGTTCAAATAGAATCGGAGATGAAGGAGCCGTTTCAATCGGATCAAATATCACTTGGACAAATCTTGAAAGGCTCTACTTACATGCAAATGAGATAGGAGATAAGGGTGCCATAGCTCTAGGAGCTAACACCAGTTGGAACAAATTGGAAGAACTAACTTTGGGTTCAAATAGAATCGGAGATGAAGGAGCGGTTTCAATTGGATCAAATACTTCTTGGATAAATTTGAAAGAGCTATACTTACATCGAAATGAGATAGGAAATAAGGGTGCCGCAGCTCTAGGAGCTAACACCACATGGACCAAACTGAGGGTGTTATCTCTACTCTCAAGCATGATCGGAGATGAAGGAGCCGTTTCAATTGGTTTAAATACCACATGGGAAAATTTGGAACATCTCTACTTATGGGGAAATAGTATTGGAAATTTGGGCGCTGCTGCAATTGGAGCTAATATCACCTGGAGCAAATTGAGAGTGCTATCTTTACATTCGAATAGAATCGGAGATGGAGGAGCCGTTTCAATCGGATCAAATACCACTTGGAAAAATTTGGAACAGCTCTATCTAAATCAAAATGAGATAGGGGATTTAGGGGCTGCAGCCATAGGAGCTAATACCAGCTGGAGCAATTTGAAAGAACTAACTTTGGGTGTGAATAGAATCGGAGATGAAGGAGCAGTGTCAATAGGATCAAATATCACTTGGACAAATCTGGAAGTGCTCCAATTGTCGAAAAATGAGATAGGAGACGCTGGAGCTTCCGCCATTGGAAGCAATGCTGTATGGAAAAATTTAAAGCAGCTCTTGCTTGGAGGAAATAATATTTCGGATAAAGGAGCGACTATCATTGGGTCAAATGAAACTTGGAATAATCTAGAAATACTAACTTTAGATGAAAATCATATCGGAGATCCAGGCGCTGTGGCGATCGCAAAGAATATTACCTGGGGCAATCTAAAGTCTCTCTCTCTAAATACCAATAAAATTGGAGATGAAGGCATTTTGTCACTTTCTCAAAACACAGTTTGGACCGAACTTGAAGTATTGAAGGTCTATAACAATCCGTTCAAAAATGAGAGTTCGTTACATCAAGCCTTTTCAGGCGAGCCTTGGGGGAATCTCAAAATTTTTCTTCCCTCTGTTAGTTCTGCTCTGCGAGATTTCCTCGATTCAATTAAAAGTGAAAAAAGCTTGACCGAAGTGAGATTGTGTTCTAAAGCACTTAACGATGATGATGCGATTATCTTGGCAAGTAGAATCCCAAGGATACTGCCATTGACTCTAGAAGTACTTGTCCTTTCTCAAAATAATATAGGGGACAAAGGTGCCAGCTTGATTGGAGTAAACGATGCTTGGTGGAATTTAAGAAAACTTGATCTCTCAGCAAACAAAATTTCTGATGCAGGTGTGGAAGCAATAGGAAAAAATGGCACCTGGGACAGTTTACAAGAGCTCAGCTTAGCTCATAATCAATTTGGAAACCAAGGTGTGATTTCGATTGAAAAAACCTTGACTTTCAGAAATCTCATTAAACTGGATCTATCTGCAAACAGGATTGGTGATGAAGGCGCCAATATTCTAGGTTTGAATGTAAGATGGATTTATCTGGAAGAACTCTATTTACAAGAGAATGAGATTGGCGATCAAGGAGCTAAGGCTATAGGAGGCAATAAGGCTTGGAAAAAGCTTGTAAAGCTCGAGATTCATTCCAACAAACACATCACAGAAATTGGTAAGGAACAATTGAAAAAGAACCCTATCTTCGGACAGTTTGTCCATGTATAGCAATGATTGATTAAATTTCAACGAAACCGAAAATAAAAGAAAAAATACATGAAATGAACGAAAATTCCATAAATTCCATATTCATTCGTAAACAAACAATAATAATTATGTTGCTATACATAAAAGTGATATTCCTATTCTTAACCGTTGAAATCGAGAAACATGAATGAAAAATCTTTTCATTAAGACAGGGAACAAATGATTCGATTATGAAACCATGAATATTAGACCTAAATCACCTAAAAGCATCGACTTTCCAAATGGAATGATTAGCTGGTTTTGTAAACAGTCGTAAAAGTCCTCTTTCCAAAATTAACTCATGAAAACATTGAAGTTTTTCTAATAAAACGTTGCGCTTGCACTGAAAAGCATATGAGGCTTTTTTTACAAGCAAAATTCTCATCTTTCAAAAAATTCTGATCTTCAAATGGAGATCTGGTGATCTCTTTGCAAGCCAATATATGTCATTTTATCATTGCCTGATAATCAACTCACTAAATTTATTTTAATAGGGATTCATGACTCCGAAAAACTATTTGAAGAAGGTGTTGGTCCAAATTGCAAGTTCGTTCATGTAAGAGGCCCAAATTTTTTTTGAATCACTTGATCCTCTTGAATTCATTATCTTAGGAGTAAATACAATAGAGGGGTCAAGATTTGACGTTAATATGTGATTTTACATAAAGTAATTGACTAACTTAAGCTCATTATCTAAGACCAATTTTAATTTTTCTTGGAAAGCTATACTTTAGCTTCTGCTGTAATATTATTATGAACATCTTCTTTTAAGATTCCTTTGCCCAGTTCTTCAATGGCCTCGGCTACGTCTTTATTCTCTTTCAACATTAGCAAAATTCGAGAACCCTGCTCCATTAGTTTGTCTTCCTTCATTCTGAAATCATCAATGCTTAAATAATTCCTCCTCGCGCATTCTAGTATCTTCTCAGGATGATCCTCGAAAGCATCAAGGCCTTCTTCATGAAATAGTTCTTCTCTAAAATTTCAAGAACAAAAAAAAAAATTCAAATAAAGATTGGGTAAGTCTTTAACCTCATCTCTCTGTTCTTTTGTTCGAATTCCTGATGAAAATGTGGATCTGTTAGCACAAGCGGTTTTCCCATCTCTCGTCGAGATTTATCAATTAGTTGGTAGGATTGCTTGAACATCTTGACAAAAATTTCGAGCACTTTCTGAGGAGTCAGAAATACAGGAATAGTCGCTTCAAAATGCAGCCTTTCTTTCTTGATGTACTCAAAATCTGAATCGCACAAAGCTATCACTTGCTGCACCTCTCTAATCAATTGTATTCAGTATCAAAAAAGCATTAAAGAGATGAGTCACTTGTCGTCTTTGTAAATGACTTGGCAAACATGGTCAAATTTTAAATCGTTTAGCCCATATTTCGTAATAACTTTCCTTTTGACAGTCTCAATATCTTCCTTTTCTGTGTAATTGGGAGTTAAGACTAAAGAGAACCGAATGCATGATTACTGCTAGCAACTACCTCAGCTTTTTGCTCGTAAGAGAGGGATTTAAGACCATAATAGTCAGCTATCCCTACGGCCGTATTCTCGATTTGTTTCAGAATTGGGAAATACGCTTTTCGCAACTCCCGAAGCATCTTGATGACCAGTTCTTTTGGCATATAAGACTTTCTTTTCGATCTTCTGAAGAAGTAGTAGGATATTCCCAGAACGAAAACTCCGACTCCTCCTATTGTCAGGGATCTCTTCAAGTTCCTGTTTACAAGCACTGTTTTTGATTCCATATCAATTAAATTTTATTGTGAGATTAGTGAATTGTGGGTGATTTGTGAAGTTGTTTTTTAGAATCTTGGAAGTTCCAGGAATCTTGTGTTTCTCCTCATTAAATTTAACCTCAAGCCTACTTAGGATTCGTCTTTCTGGAAACTTTCTCGGGCTATAGGTGAATTTCTTAGTTTAAACAAGTCTCTCTTAACATCTATTGCTATTGAGATTTGAAAATCTCTCGAAGCAAAAGATTGATTTTAAATCATGGAGCTTTTGAGAAATTAGTCATTGTTTCTCTCTTAGATAGTCAAGCCAAGGGAAATCCAGGTGTTTTTATACGAAATTTTCAACAAAACTACTGCTGCTGGCAATTCATCTTCAACATTTTAAATTTTTCTTTGTGTCCAAGGAGTCAGTTTTCGATTGTTAATCAGGGGAAATTTTCATTCAGTTATGACGACGGTCAGGGTTTATGAAGAGCCTTACTCGGAAGGAACTTTAAATGGATTCTCAAATTTTTTCAAGGAAGATATTTTGAAGTAAAGTATACTCGCGATTCTGATAATATTTCACCTAAAATTGAACCCATGCTAACCTTTTGAAACAAGTGGGATGTCTTTGCTGCCGCCTTCTAGAATATCGTTGCCCATTCTTCCCGCTACTTGGACTTATATCCTCACCTGCTTTGTGAATATTTGAACATTTAGAAAGTCCGATCATCCTGCTGGTCATGCTTAATTCCAAAATCGTCAATGCTAAGTTATTGTGGTTTTGTATATTCCAATATCTTTTCACAATGATCCTGACAAAATTCGAGGTTTTCTTCGTTCGGAAGTGCTTATATAAACGCAAGAAATGTATTTTCTAAATTCAAATGACACGTGAATCATTATTTCCATTACTCTTCCTTTCCTTTCGGAAAATTTTTGTTTTGGAAACGACCTGTGACGGTCCGAAGCTTCGAAAATTGAATCAGTGGCATCTTAGCGAAATTTCAAAAACTTTTGTGTGGAGTGAACAACTCGAGAATGGTTGTTTCACAGTACAAGTCTTCAGGCACCAATAAAGTTTAAGTTGATTTTGGTCTGCACTGTATCCTAAAAATTTTTGAGAGAATATATATATCAACAATGAAATTTTTGAATTTTTTCTTCTAATTAATTAGAATAACAAAGAATTCTGGCGTGAAGATGGCAGGGAGAAAAGAAATACTCTTAGTACGGAATTAGCTACAGAGCCAATTCCATCTAAATTATAGGCTAAGTCAATATTTGAATCTACAAAAGCAAGGCCACACAACTTTATTTCTCAGAAAAATTAATAAAATTTCTCATTGGTCTACTTTGTAACGAAAAATTCTGATGTATTTCGCCAGAATTTGCTTCTAAGTTGCCTGGACAACACTCTTCTCTGTGCAGAAAGGATTACAATACACTCCTTGAGCAATTATATACACGTGAAATTTATGTTTTGAGGATAAATTTTACATATCATCCATCAAAAGCGGATTTATCGACTGTGTGCAATGGAATTCAAGGATATATGTTATCAAGTGCTTCTTGAGATAGCCTGAGAAGCTTAGAGTATTGGAGTATTCATTTATCCTATGTAATTGCTTGAGAACTTAAGATTATTGAATAATTCTTTTAAAAAAAGCTCTGCAGCTCCTTTTTGCTGTCCTTTTCACCCTTGAAGAACCATATGAATGGACTATTCAAGGACAGCACGATTTTCTTTCTCCTATGTGGAGTGATATATACAGTGCAAATTCGTAATTATCACTCACTTAAATATAAAATACATCTGATCAAAAAAACTTGGCATTCTCTTCAAAGACGAGCTTTAATTCATAGTAACTGATAGAACGTCCTCAGATCGTCCCAGAAAAGACTCCTCGCGAGAGTTTATCACTTGAGAGCGAGAGAGAAAGAAAAAATAAAAGAATTATATCCTAACAGATGATTTGCCAGTGCCTTCTAATGTTGAGCAAAGGATCTGACTAACTTCCGACTAGATGTTTGTTGTACTTCTCTCATAGAGATTAATCGCATAAATTAAAACAGCGCGAGTTTCGGGTTATTTTCGGGAGAATTTTACTATTAACTCGAAATTTCTCAATTCAATTAATACTGCAAAATCTCTTTAACAGTATGATAATCACTCCTGTACCCTGTTCAAAAAATGATTGTTCTTACTAATAGAGAATCGGTTGATTTCTTAACAGGCCGAAAAGTGATTATATCTGCAGTTAGCTTTACCAGTATTATCATACCGAATCTGCCTCTATCATCATTGATTTTGTTTTATTTTCAAGCCTTTATCAAATTGCAGATTTAGCAAAAAATGCATGTATTCTCTTGATTATCAATCATCAACTTGCCATAAATATCATACTATTGCCGATATTGAGGCAACTTTGAGTGAAAGGACTTACCCTTCAAGCCAAGTCAGAGTCTTGGCATCATTGGTCGATTTCAGGAACAGAAAGATTGACACTGAAAATTTTTCCAACAAAAATTTAGTTTTCTGTTTTTGTTGACTGAAAATCATCAGCCTCAGGATACATACAACTAATGAGGCATTCAGACATGAGGTTTGTGTGGTGAATTTCTGGTCTCTTCTGTGTTTGAACCAACGAAAAGAGAAATTATTTATAAAATTATCATCTTTCGATATCACGGAGTAGAGAGGGGCTCTATACGTTTCGTAATTTAAATATATTGAACTATCAATAAAACGAAATTATAACGTTCCAAAACTTCATGCAAAACAATTTGTGCTATTATAATTCAAAAATTTTATCTTACATACTTCAAACTTACGTCTGAAAGCATGATTTATCCACTTAACACGGCTGAACTTCAGTCTAAACGAGGCCAGGTGTCTTATGATCCTGTCCAAAATACTTTTAATGTCGACTTGAACCAAGTTCATATTCCTGGAACCAACGTTAACTACTATCAAGCCACTCCACTCATTCCTGATGACGCTCTGCCAGATACCATGCTCGAAAGCATAATGAACACAAACTATCAAAACAAAATACATTGTATTCGCCGCTGGGATACCATTCAAACACTGGAGAGATATTCAATCCAAGGTTTACTTCGTTATTATGAATGTCATATCACAAAAAGGCCAGAAGGCAATGGTTGTGACATCATGATGATCACGGAATATGCTGATGCTTCCTTGCGAACAGTACAATCGTCTGAAAGTTCTCTAGAACTGCTAGATCTAATCGAAATGATGACTCGGGTGACTGAGACTCTCTGTGAGCTCGAAAAAGCAGGGTATTCTCATCAGTCAATTAACCCTGAAGCAATCTTGTTGAAGAGGCTCGACGAGTGGACCATTCAGTACAAGCTGGCTGCTTCAATTTCTTCGGTTTATTTTTCAAAGAAGAGGTATTCGGAGAGAGAAGAATATTTACTATACATTGCGCCTGATCAGTCTTCTGATCAAAACAATATCAAAAGCGATGTGTACTCATTGGGAATGGTTTTTTTGGAGGCCGTAGGCGTGAATATGGACACTTTGATGAAGATAAAAAATTGGAACGCAAGCAATTTACAGGATAGTCATCATGACAAAACTGTTCTGGGAGAGCTGGTGCATTTAGTGCTACAAGCAGTGAATCAAGATCACAAAAAGAGATTGACTCCAAAGGCACTGGAAGAAAAATTGGCGAGTCTACTCGTTCGAGTGACTGAGTCAACTTTCACAAGGAAGGATTTTGTACAGAAATTGGAAGAAATAATAGCATCAGGTAATCAGAAACCAGTGAGCGATCGAAAACCAGTCAGCTTACAGAAACCAGCCAGCTTACAGAAACCAGCAAGCTACCAGAAACCTACAAGCGGTCAGAAACCACCAGAAAGCAATCAGAAGCCACCAGAAAGCTATCAGAAACCGCCAGAAAGGAATCAGAAGCCATCAGAAAGCTATCAGAAACCGCCAGAAAGGAATCAGAAGCCATCAAACGATTTGAAACCAACAGCAAGTGATCAGAAACCATCAGCAAGCGATAAGAAACCAGCGAGCAATCAGAAACCCTCGTCACAGGAGAAATTTTCTGAGCTAATTCGAGTAGATGCTGGAACCGACCGAGATGGTCCAGTGAACACTGCTGGGAGTAATTTTCCGATGGTGGAAAATGATGAAGCTCTAGCAAGAAGGTGTCGTGACTCATGTTGCGAGTTTATTGGTTCTATTAAATGCATTGCCAGCGATGACTCTGAGACCGTGAAGAAGAGATTTATAATCACGAGCTTGATTCTCTCAATAATGGGCATTGCTATCATCATTCCTATCCTATATAAGGGATATGTGAGTTTAAAAACAAGCAAAGATACGCTCGCTGGAGCCATGGATTCTATCTACGAAAATCTCAGTACAGTCCCATTCTCTGAAATAACTGTTGAAACCAGTGCATGCCCGTCAGGTTACACCAGTATCTCCAGTCTGGGAACCTGGCCTGGTACGGAATTTATCTGCCACACCGAGGGATCGGAATTCACCATTTTCTGTAGCGAGTATTATTATGCTAAGGACTCTCAAACTTATTCAAAGTGGAAAGACATTGTTATATGCGGGAAACCTGCTACTGGCTTTTCTAATTCCTCTACATGCTCTGCTTCACAGACCTCCTGCTATACAGGAATCTGCGTCTCTGACGCCCAGTGTCCTATATCCCAAATCCAGTTCAGTACTGCGGCTCAGAGTGCTGATGGGTGGACCTCAGTGCCGTATAACGCCTCACTCTTTATCAACTACAGACGAGATTCGAGCGCATTGCCACTCTCAACATTCAGAATCAACATTGGTGAGGCAAAAAATTGTTTGAGTAAACTTGAATATTCAGCTCAGGAAAATTATTATGCATATAAGACTAACGGAACTGGATGTACAGAGTATGGAGAACTTCCAAATTCCCTTACTGTCGATACAGAAAACGCTTTTTTAATGCTTTCTGAACAGACCTGGTCGTCTGAAATTGTCAAGTTCCCTGGATATGCAGATCTCCTGAACAAGCAAACAGCGTATCTTACCGCGTCTCCAAGAATCGAGCTGACGCCATCTTGCTCTTCGATGAATTTTGAATCTTTGAAAGTTGGAGCAAATGGCTTAGAAACTATTCGCAAATTGGCTCAAGGATTCGGGTATGCTGCCATCATTGCTATTTGCCTTCCATTGGTTGTCCTTTGTGCTCCAGTCCTGTTGGAAAAGGGCGACGGCAGTGGAGAAGGTAGAGACGAAAATTGTGATGGCAAATCCCTCCTTTTCGGTGTAGGAGTTGGTCTTCTCTTATCATATCCTGCAACGGCCATTATCTTAATTCCTGCAGCAGCATTGACTCGATCATACTATAACGATGCTGGTCCGTACTTTGCTGATTATCAGACCATCACTGAATCCAAGTGTTTCGTTGATGCTCACGTTATGTCTACTGTTCAAGAGTTTATTGATGCGATGACTGCAGCGCGGACAATATATTACTTGTGGATAGCATTAGCTGTTCCATATTGGATTGTTTTTGCAATTTGGCTTCATTATGCATTTCGTTTTTTCAGAGAGATTCGTAAATAGATTTGTCAAGTTTATCCAAAAATATCAAGAGTGCCAGTCTCTGACAGGCAAGTGAGTATATAAAACATATCTCATTAACAATTCAAAAAACAATTAAAAAGAAGTTTGTTTTGTAGAACGTTGTTCATCATCAAAACTTGCGTTGAATTTGAAGGAATTCATTGAGGTAGTTACTTGATATATTTCCCAAGTTTGCCATGACGAATCTGTCCATGTAAAAGTATAGTTTCAAAACAAAAAAAGCAATAACCTTTTTCTGCACTTTAATTAGCCTAGTTTGCAGCGTTGATTAAGAATCTTCTGGTTTAATCAATGGAGCTGTCAATAAAAGATAAAAGAATAGAATTTCAACAGAGTTGTGTGTTAGGGATTCCGAAAAATATATTTATTTTGAATCCGTTTTCCTACTAATTAGCTTCTTTGAGCTAACAAGAGCTAAGATAATGACGAATTAAGTTTGGAAAGAAAATTTGTGTTCGCACGAGAATGACTAAAATTACCTGTGCATTCAGGCTTCATTGAATAGGAAAATATTGAGAAAAGAGAAGAAAAAGAATTATTGAGCTTTGATTTGAGTCTAATATTTCTGAATTTCTAGTTCTTTCGAACATAGATGCTGCGCGCAATTCTCAATGATAGAGACTTTTGCTCCTCTTACTATGTATATGAAAAAAACTGCTTTCGCATTAATCTAGTTAAACTTTCTGTAAAAGAACCTAAAGTGCAGAATGTGTTCGAATTTGATTCCTCGCCTGAACTTCGTGGAGAACTTTAAGTAGATCCAGAAATTTGCTCTCAGAATCCTGAGCAGCAAAATCTTCATCAATCGAAACGGAAAAACTATCTGATGTTTGCAGAAAACTCATGTAGAAGAAATTATTGACAGTCATATGGAAATATATTATTTCCCACAGTTGCAATATTCATTTTACGTTGGAAAAGAGAGGATCACCAAATAGAATAACTGTACCTTGGTCGACTATTCAGAAGGAGGAATAAAGAATCAGAATTTTGCAGTTTTTAATGAGTAGTAATTTACATTTTTTTTTGAGTTACTCAGAGAGAAAAAGCCCTGCTTGGTATTGAATCTCATGTTAAGTACATCCACTACATCGATGATTAACATTCAAGAAGGTTATCAGACGATTTACGTCTAATCAATTCTTCTAATCTCTTCGGTAAGCGGAATAACTTTGTTATCATTTGATTATATGTAAATTATATTTGGTTTAAGATTGCTCTTGAGAAAAAATAAAGTTTTCCCTCGTTATCTATCAATTTGGAATGAAATAGCTTTTCTATTTTGTGCTGAGTCTTTCAGTCTCAGAGAAGTGATTTTTATTTTTCACAAACTCTGGAGAAATTCGTTTCAGAGACAAATATTTAAGAGCAATTTGTGTATAATCTCAGCCATCTATTTTAACTTCTTCATAGAAAAGGATTCATATATATAGTTTAATTTGAAATTCAATATGCTGGAGGAAGAAGAAGAATAGATTCTCAAATTGATTCTTCTGACATCCAGTAGCTCCCACTCATCATGAACTGGGTGGCTTGTAATTGTTAATGTATTTTATTGGTATCGCGAAATAACTCATTAAATTTTTCCAGAAACTCCACTCTTTCTCTCGCATTTGCAGGTCCATTCAAAACAGAAAGAGTTTTTCTATGCGTTTCCTTCTCGGGGCACATAAGGAGTCTGTCTTCTTATTCGAAGCCCTGCAACTGACTGATTTGATTTTAGATATTCGCTCACTCGATCAAGGTTTATTGAACATGAATAAAGTAAATCCATAAGTTGAGACTTGAGTAAGCAATCCGGAGTAATCTTTTCGTGTGATTTGTCCTTGATGTCCTTTATCACAGCCGATTCATGTTCGATGCTCAGAAAGCTGACGTTCAAATTTGATTTTAACGCTTTATAAGGCATTAAAAAATTCTCAGCCTCCGACAAAGGTGATATCCTCTCCTTATTTTGGAACTTGCACTGGTTTCATTACTCTTATCAATTTCTGTGAGAAAATAATATCTGTGTTAAATTTTTGAGCTCTTAGTTCTTGCAACTGGGAGAAAGAGGGATTAGAAGTTGATACTTTGGCATCACAATCCTTTCCTATTTGTTTGAGGCTTTCACTATTTTCTCTCAATGATGTCCGTCTTTTTATTCATGCTTGTGTCCGATTAATTATCGAATTCCTTTTTATTGCATTAGCACTTGTATGACAGCCTACTGGTTCTTCTAACCCTAACAACACAAGCTTTCTGCGGATGCCTTTCTTTCCTCCAGAACCTGGAAAGGAAGAGTCTTCAACTTGATAAGGCATTTAAAATTCATAATCTGATTGGGACGTCCTTTAAAAGAAATTACTTAGTACTATACAGAACTGCTTACTGAAGGAACATAGGCTTTGGATAGTTTTGGATTTCTAACTCATTATCAACTTTCAAGTCATTTCCCATCCAAAATGGGAACTCCAGCATTTTGCTATCGTGTAGGCCAACACTTTTGGCATCATCGAAGATGCAATTCGTTTTTAATAATTCACCGATTTATTAATTGCATTATTAATTGCATTATGAATGCAATCAAAAAACAAACTGATATTTTTTTTTTTCAACAAATCATTAACATCGTGAAATTATTATGCTACGTTGAAATACTGATCGGCAAAGAGAGTAATCAAAAGCAAATTCCATAAATGACGAAAGAATTCAACTAAAGACCCAATCCAATCCAATCCCTACAAAATCTAACAGAATCAGAAATACAACAAATTTCAACACTTTCAAACCCTTTTTTTGATGGCATTAGCCAATTTTTCATTCCAAAGAGGACTAAACAACATCAGATTACGAGTATCGCCTGTTTTTAAAGAATTACGCTTCCTGCTCCTAATAATTTTGGACCTTGGATACTAATGCTCTGACAACACAAAGGAGGTAACGTATTCAAAACTATTTACGAATTAATTACCGCAATAAATATTTCACAAAAGAATACCAAAAAAAGATAAAACGGAGGCTGTTGCTATGAAGGAAGGGACTTGACATCAATATGAGATAGAAAAGAGAAGGATTGTCAAATCTCCTAGTTTTCCTGGTGAAAAGAACTGCTTGAAGTCGCCCATAAATGCTCTCGAAGAGGGATAGCGAGTCGCTTGGAAAGAAGCTTGAAAGAGATAGCAGCACACAAAGGCAATAAAGATTTCAAGAAAGAGCTTATCAGAAAATATCTAAAGAGATTAATGTTGAATTTGAGAAGTTTTAATTTACTCTCAATGAAGAATACTTCAAAAGGATGATAGAATTTAAAACGGAGCCTTGGATTATCAGGCTAGTTCAGTCGGAGTCATAAGTGCCGCTTAAAGTCGTATATGGCTCTCAACAATTAATCATAGTTTGATTCGATATATACTTATATTGATTCCGATCGTCTTAACTGTAAAATCAAAGAATATAACTCAAAAACAAAGATTTAATGGGATAACTACGTAAAACAATTTATAGATTGCATTGATATTGATGCAATTAAACAGTGGCTTCTATAACATTTTCACTAAGTTAGACCAAAAAGATTATTTTTTTCAATATCTTATGCTTTCTCTCATTTACTTCTATAAATATATCAATATCAAGGATAATCTAGATGCCTAGCCAACACATTGAGCTTATTTACTTGGCGATGATATAATTATTTATTTAGTACTCATCTAATTCAGATCCCATATTTGGGTTATGTTCAAATTAAGAACAATAAAAAGGATTCTGTTTTATTTATTTAAGCAATAAGTAAGCGACTGCTTCATTAAATATGTGCAAATAAATCGTGACCTAACAAGCGTTGTTCAAACTGTATCTGAAAATTTTTGTGTTGTATGTAATACAATCTGAACACATGTGATCTCTCTCGCTGTAAATAAGACGCTTAGAGCGTACTCACTTGATATGATGACTCTTCTTTGTTACAAATATTAACTATAATGAAGTAATAAAAAATCTATTCCTGCTGAGTTCAAACAACGCACAGACCAAGCCAAAAAGCACATCTAAAACAAGATTATCTGCCTCTCCGGAGACTACCGGAAGAAGATTCCAAAATTTAAAAGAAGAATGCTTACGATATCTTCAGCAATAAACATGAGTTTATGTTATATGTTGCATTATTTTTGTCTTTGGTGAAGAGATTTTTCCTTTGACTGGATATAGGATTTTCCTATCATTACTCAATTTAAGGAATAGAAGCCAAAGAATAATGACTTTTACAGCTCTCACTGCTCCAGTGTCTTAATAAAAGTTTCATGGGCACTAACCACTATGATACTCGGTATCTTATTGTTAATAATATTTGAAAAAACTCGTCATTGGTCAAGATACCAACAAAATTCTTCATAAAACTCAAGAGCATTTATAAATCTCAGGAGTCTGACCGTTTTAGTGATTTAATTTTTGTTGGATCTAATCAAAACGGAACTGCAACGCTATAAAGTTCGTATAAATAAATTGTTACTACAATAATTTTATTAAATACATAAAATTTCTGTCGAAAGCATGAATAATCAACCAGGGATGACTCGACCTCAGCCAAAACCAGGCGTTTTGTCTTATGACCTCGTCCAAAAGACTTTTAATGTTGATTTCAACAGCATTCATATTCCCGGAACGAACATTGACTACTACAAAGCTTCTTCACTCCTTCCAAACAACTCTATGCAAGACGTCATGGTCGAATGCATAAAAGACACCGACAACAATCGCGAGGTCCACCATTGTATCCGCGACTGGAATGCAATTCAAGCACAAGAGAAACTTTCTTTACCAGGTCTGCTTCGCTACTATGAATGTCATATCACTAAAAAGCCAAACGGTAGTGGATATGACATGTCGTTTATTACGGAGTTTGCTCATGCTTCCTTGCGATCAGTACAATCTTCTGGAAGTCCTCTAGAACTGCCAGATCTGATCCGAATGATGATTCAAGTGAGCAATACTCTCTATGAGTTCGGTAAAGCAAAGCTTTTCCATGCGGCCGTTAATCCTGAAACCATCCTGTTAAGGAGGCTCGACACTGGGGCCGTCCAGTACAAGTTGGCTTCTCCAGTCCCTTCGCTTAATCTTTCAGGAAAGAAGTATACACAGAGAGAGGAGTATTTACCATATATTGCGCCTGACCTAAACAGTACTAAAAGCGATGTGTACGCACTGAGTATGGCATTTTTGGAGACCGCAGGTGTGAATATGGACACGTTGATGAAGATAAAATCAGGGAATATAAATACAAGTCATGATGGTTCTGTCCTAGGGGAGCTAGCGCATGTGGTGCTGCAAGCAGTGGATCGAAATTACTTAAACAGACTCACTCCAACTCAGCTAGAAATACAATCGAAGAATCTGCTCGCTCGAATAAGCAACTCAAATTTTACAAAGAATGACTTTGTGCAGAAATTGGAAGATATAATATCAGGAAACATTCAAAAACCTACGCCGCAGGTGCAGAATCATGAGGAAATTCGAGTGGATGCTGGGGGAAATCGAGATGGTCCAATAAGCCCTTTTGATAGCATTTCCCCGATAATTAAAGAAGATGAGAGTCCAGAAAGGAAGAGAACTCCCTTTAGGAGTACCCTGTCCAAGGAAACCGTTCAGAAGGCCTTCATCATCACAAGTCTGATTCTCTCTTTATTGACCATTGGCCTCGTCATTCCAATCCTATATAAGGGATATGTGGATTTAAAAACAAGCGACCAACTCGCAGGAGCTGTGGATTCCATCTACGAAAATATCTATACAGTCCCATTCTCTGAGATTACCGTTGAAAGTTCTTCATGTCCATCAGGTTACACTACAATCTCCAGTCTGGGAAACTGGGCAGGTACGGCTGGTTTCTGCTACACCGGACTTGTTGATACATCCGTGCAAAAGAGTGATTGTGCCAAGTATTATGAGGCTCAGGACTCCAAAAACTATTCAAAGTGGAAAGACATTGTGATTTGCTGGAAACCTGCCACTGGTTTTACTAATTTCTTCACATGCTCAGCCTCACAGACTTCCTGCTACACAGGAATGAAGAAAATTTTATGGAATAGTTCCTAATCTAGCTCCTATATATTTTCAAAGTCTTCCCAGAACTAGCTATCTCTATGGAAGTGTGACTTGGAGATACTCACTTTCAATAAATAAATTTCGGCGTTGAGTAAAAGTAGCCTCACTAACTATTTGAGGCAACTATTAAAATGAAGGAAAAGGAAAGAACTTGGAAGGAAATCTATGCTGACAGTTTTTCAAAGTGAAAAAATTCTGTTCCCGTTTCTGGATGCTGAATATATGCACCTTCACATCAAAATAGTCAAATTCTCTACTGCGAGAACTTTACACTTAAGATTTTCGGCTGAGCACTCTCACCAGAGCATTTTATATCAACTTCAATCAGCATGCAATCCAAGTATTTCCTTTCAAAAATCTCAGGAAAAAATTTTTACTTTATCAAAACGGACAAACTAGGTAACGCATAGCAATTATGCTGAAAATAGCGTTGATACGCAGCACCTGAGATAACCTATTTCTTACATGGGAAAGGAGATTAAGCTGATAGATCACCAAAATGAACAGTAAACGCCTTTGAAAGTAAGCTTATCTTGACTGACTGTCAATAAATTGGAATAAAACTCACCACATAAATAACACCTCGATAAAAAAGAAGCCCTGTTTTCATTATCTATCCGTTGGAATAAAACAGTTTTTTGGCTAGGTTGTCACAAAATGTGAATGAGATGAGATGATTTTCACATTTGACAAATCCCAAAAATTTACTTCATTAAGAATTAAGTTAGATAGAGAAAGCATGTAAGGAACAAGTCAGTGATTTCTGATCTCTCTCGCTCTAAATATCTTTAGAGGAAAAGTCGAGAAAGAGCATTTTTGGTATAGATTTCTGAGGGTAAATTTTTCACTTCTTCATAGAAAAAAGTTAATATAAATAGTTCTGTGTGTAAGATTTTTGAATTTATTGATCTAGAAGATCAGTTTTGAAATCTATATTTTTCTACAGCAATTTGAACACCAAACTCACTCATGATGAGCTTAGTCTCTCTTTTTTTTTTATTTTTAATCAATTTGTTTGGTATCGCGAAATAGCTCATTAAATTTGTCTAAAAACTCAATTCTTTCTCTCACATTTGCAGCTCCTTTCAAGAGAGAAAGAGTTTTTATATGTATTTCCCTTTCTGGACACATGAGCAATCTGTCTTCTTGTTCGTTCCATGCAACAGACTGATTTGATTTAAGGTATTCTCTCACTCGATTCAGG
>ENA-UOUE01000754-UOUE01000754.1-compost-metagenome-genome-assembly--contig:-NODE-754-length-24620-cov-29.168480_pt1 | contig 24620 bp, 24 predicted proteins | sample MGYA00238146_ERZ747223 | MGnify/ENA primary metagenome ERZ747223 (study PRJEB28781, sample SAMN06268865) | compost metagenome | isolation source: single cell | place: USA: California, Emeryville, Joint...
GAATCTTGGAAAGCCCGTAAAATTTAATCGTATTTCCATTTTTTAGCATACACTTATTCAAGTTATTTATTATTTTATGCATATATTGTTATGTGGAAAAGGTTCCTAGAATGATTTACAAGCTCTATACCTCATCGAAAACAATAAAATGATGTGCTATTCAACTTGCCTGGTTGATGCTACATTCCCCTGAATCACCAATGAAGGTAAATGATGGGTTATCAGCTCATAGAATGATCCAGCAATTTCTATGAGAACGAAATAAAAATTAATCTACTTTTCAAATCAAAATGTGCAGCGACGACTCCAGTGGTAGGTGCTTATTTGGATTCGTAAACATTCATCATAGCATCTTCCAATCTTAGCAATGTGCTTCTTAGGTACTTGCGTTTTTCGTGACAGCCAATGCCTTCATGCTTTATTGCGTGTTCTTTTATTGGTACACCGATGATCCCGACAACGTCAACCGCAAAAGTACGATTAGCAGAGAAAAGTTCTAGTTTTAAACTATCTCTTCAAAATAGTGGTCTTCTGGGCTTGGCCAGCGTTGCTTATATATCAATTCTTCTTCTGGAACGCAATTATCAGTTATCTAAGAGGCTCGTTCGGCGATCCTGGCTACGTTGAGAATTTGAAAAAGGTGAGATTGGCCACTACTTTATCATATGAAACATTAGGAGACCCCAACGCAGCTTCTTCCTGAGAAATTGGTAAAAGATTGTCCGAAATGTGGCAGAGTCTGGAATCCGCCACGCGCTCATCATTGTAAACGATGCAAGAAATGCGTCCTAAGGGTACGTAGCAATCTTTCAACTATTATTCATGCTGATAGATGGATCATCATTGTGACTGGATAAACAACTGTGTCGGCATCAAGAACCAAAAATATTTCATTTTGTTTTTGTTCCATACCTTGATCTATTGCCTGATGACGGCTGGTTTTCAGATTGCTGTGCTGGTTTTCTGGTGCCAAGCCCCATGGAAAACGACAGTAATTTTAAATAATTCTTCCTGAAGTTGATTGCGCGTGTGATAGGCAAAGATTGTGAACCCATGGAGGCTAGTAGGACATATATTTATATTCGGATTGGGATTGTTTTTTGCTCATTTCACTTGGGAGTTTCTTGGTGAACAGTATACATCTATCAAAGATAATCAAACAACTGTGGAAACCTATAAAAATCTCGTGGGAAAACCGGTGAGCAATGGAAGTTGTTTGAGGAGTTAACGATGAGTTGCATAGGGACCGTTTTGGGTGAACTTTAAACAGATTTTTGGAAAGGACAAAAGAAACTGGATTTTTCCGACTGCACCAAAGATCGAAGTGAATTGCTTGGAATTGCTTTATTCTCCTCAGTCAACGGAAACGAGTATTTTTACAGTGACATGACCTGTTTAAAAACATAATATTTGTTTTTAGGCTACCTAGAAGACGAATTTCAAGATAATGCCCTCTACCAGCAATATTTCATCTAGCAAACAAATTTTCTAACAAAGAAAGCATCTATTATTCTCAACTATTACATGCATCAAAATCCGTGCTGACACATTTTGTACTTTTTCAGCTTATCAATCGAAAACCGAAAAGTTTTACTTATCAGTGACTCACTCGCATCAACTGCCTTCATCAAATTTATATAAGTGAAACTCCAGAGTTAGTAACTAAAATAGAGGGCTCATTGTGAAACCTGCAGCCAGACGGCGAGCAAATTTACAAAAACACTATTTCTAATCTATCCAGATAAAAAGACCAGATTCATATTCAATATTTATCGTAATAGTAATAGAAAAACTCAGTAGATAAGTTCAGAGCGTATTACTGAAGAAGTTAGCCTAGCCCAAATATCCAAATCTTCACCAACGATTCTCACGAATAAAGACGAAGTAAAATATGTCTGCATTTACTTTTTCATAGCAAAAACGGCATTCCTCTGCTTATCTAGATCCTTTTGAATCTTCGATTTATCTATGGAAATACTCCTTGCTCGTCTATGAGTAGTTTTTGATGTTGTGGTGGGGGCACTGATAGCTTTCAGCAACGATAATATAGTTTCATAGTTTGGATTCTTCTCCGCTAGTTCAGCACATGATTTATTTTTTATCGATTTTATGTCCTTGTTGGCTCCTCTCTCAATTAGAAATTTAATCGCTTCAAGATTCATCTCGCTCTCGAACGCCGACATCTCCTTTCCCATCGCACACAGCTGCATGAGAAGCGTATGTCCTTCAGATTTTTCAACAATCCAGTTTATGTCTGCTCCGTGCAACAATAGCAAATCTGCCATCTTGAACGCGATTTTTTTATTTTCAAAGATATTTGTGTCCATACTCAACCGATTGAATGCCAAAACAAAGGGCGTTTGACTGTAGCGGTTCGGTCGATTAACCTCTGGATCCTTCTCTAGCAGCATGCGAACGATGTCATAGTTTCCAGTAATGCATGCGGTCGCTAAAGGCGTGTACCCGGCTTCTTCTGAAGGAAGATCAACGTCTGTGGTGGGGTTATCAAGTATCATTTTCACGCATTCTTGGCGTCCCAATGCCGAAGCAAGGATAAGAGGGCTTAGTCTTTTGTCGAGATCGTTTTCGGGGACGTCCATCAAGAAATTAAGGTTTTTTGTGGCAATTTTGAGTTTTTTGAGCTCATCTGGGTCGTTTTCTTGAATGTAATGCATTACTTTGAACTAATAGAAACGATGATTGATTTTTCTCGCTGCGATTCAGATGAAACTTACCTCGAAAGAGTTGTAGAGCTCAGCGTCTTGAAGCTCTGTATTATAGCCTTGATATTCAAAAACTCCTTTTTGTTTAGCTTGGTCCATGTTGTATTAGTAGTCGAGTTCGCTGTTTAAATTTTCCAATTAAAAGTAGTAAATTTTAATAGTTCTAACTCTGTCAGTTGAAACGTTATTTCTTTTGTTTTCTGATAACTTCACTATCTTTAATTTGCATATTTTTCCTCCGAGTAAACAAAGATAGAGTCTAAAAGCAATCAATTGGCATTGAAAGGCAAGTATTCGTATTTCATCTTTTTGTGTATCGGCTATATGCTTGGGTGTACTTTAGTCAAGGAGGAAATCGTTAAATTAAGTTGTCTTTTATGTTAAAGCGTCTTGAACCTAAATTTGAACACTATTTTTTTCATGAGTTGTTTTTTATACCGTATTTCGGTGTTCTGGGGGCCTCTTAAAGCAAGTAAGACACCAAAAAAGCGAACTTGTAAGACTTTTATTTAATTAAACTCAATTAAGGATGGATAATTTTAACTGCGTCTTGAGGCTCATTATCGTCGGAGACACATGTAACCTTCATGAAAGACTCATCTAACCATTGTCCCTGCTTTCGCCTTTCAGATGTTGGAAAATCGTGCTTGTTGACGCAGTTTACCGAGAATGTGTTCAAGAATGATTTCGAGGCGACCATCGGAGTTGATTTTGCGTCAAAAATGTTGACGATCGACGGCAAAAAAGTTAAATTACAAATTTGGGACACAGTATTCGCTCCCTTTATCTTTCGAATCGTGACCTATTCCCTTAGGCTGGTCAAGAATCGTTCAAATCGGTAACTCGCTCCTACTATAGAGGGTAAATCAACCAATCGCTTATCACGGGTGCTAAAATCCTATTCTAGGGCAATTGGAGCGCTACTTTGTTATGATATCACGAAAAGAGACTCGTTTAAGAACGTGGAAAAATGGCTGAAGGAAACGAAAAATCATGCAAGCGAGAAATTGACTATCGTCCTTGTTGGTAACAAGTGTGACTTAGAGTCGAAGTAAGCTCCATTTCGTTTGCATGTATCAATATTCTATTCCGATAGGCGAGCAATTACTTATGAAGAAGGAGCAAAATTCGCTGCAGACAGAGGCCTCGGATTTTTCGAAACGTCTGCCAAGGAAGGCACAAACGTTCAAGAAGTAAATAAAAACTCCCTTGTCTGCTAGATATTGAACGCGTTTTGGTTAGGTTTTTACTGACATTGCCGCGACCGTGCTAAAAAAGATAGACAGTGGTGAAATTGATCCTGTTGGAGTAAATCACTAAAATAAAAATGCTCAGTTAACCTCATTTTCCCTTCTAGGATCAAGGCGTCAAAATGACGAAATCCAATGTGATAATGTCACTCGAGGATCCGAAGGAGAAAAAGAAACCCCAAAAAGACTCCACATGCTGTTAATAATCTATACGAAATGTAAGAGTGGAAGGTACTAAACCGTGTGGCACTTATATGTTTTAGAAGTATAATGAATCTATAGTCTCATTAATACACATGATGCTAATATAAATTTGGTCACTGAAAAAAAAACAGGTCCGTGACCAAATTTCTATCAGCCTTTACATTAATAAATCCAAATAAATAATGTCATTGAGGCCACCTCCACACTATATAATCGCAGGATGAGTCGCGTAGTGACACTAATTATCTCGTTTCAAATAAAGAAAGCGTTCTTGTACCCTAGCCTAAAAGCAGATTGCGATGAGTGATTTGAGCGAAAATATTGTATTAGAATATCTAACCAAGTCTACTATGAGATCATCTTTATAAATAGCATACAAATGGTAGCCTGACGTGGTGCGGCAAATAAAAATTCGCGCTCAATGATTGACTTTGGGCGCGGCTAAATTGAAAAAATCTCTTTAAGAAAACTTTCTAACTCTGCCCATGATTCTTTGTCAATTTTCTCGTTATATTCAAGCATTGCTGACAGCGCTAACTCCTTCCCTCTCGCCGTCGCTGCAGGGTTGGTAAACGCATGCTTAGCGCCGGGATAATTTATGAATTTATAAGGAATTTCTGCCTGATCGAACTCTTTCTTGAAATTTTCAATGTGCTCCTGGGTTATTGCTGGATCAGCCTCTCCATTGCACACCAAAATTTTCGCTTTACACTTGCCCTTCTCGGCTTTCACTTCCGAATTGAGAGCTCCGTGGAAGCTTGCGACTCCTTTCAAATCGATTCCTGCTTTCGCCATGTTTAACACGATCATGCCGCCATAGCTATACCCTATCGCTGCGATTCTATCAGGATCGCAATGTTTGTTGCTTTTAAGAACCTCCAGGGCCTTTGCAAATTTCACGATTGATTTATCAAACGATTTTAAGGATTCTTCGATCGTTACTCGGGCTTCCGTGAGCGTAGAATGCGTTTTTCCTTCTCCAAACATGTCCAAAGCGAATCCGACGTAGCCCAGCTCCGCGAGTTGAATCGCTCTGCTTTTGCAATACTCTTCATGACCAAATCCGTCGTGTACGACTATCACTCCCGGGACTTTCTCGGTTTTACTGGAATCATATGCAAGAAAGCCATGCAAATTAAGCTCATCACCATAGATGAACTCTTCTTTTTTTATGGTTGCTTCCATAAGCAAGGTGTTTCGTTTGAAAGATAGTAAATTGTCAAAACAATTAACTCGATAAAAGCGAAATAAATAACCTATTAACGCGATTAGTGAGATCCGGATCTTTTGAAAATCGATGATGATGATGCCTGAAATACGCTTCACGAAAATTGAGAGAAGAGTAAGAACTCCTTTTCAGAGAGGCTCCCTATTCGTTGTTTTTTTAGTGGACAATTGACCTGCAAATGGATATTATGAAGTAGGTAGATGGAAATAAACAAATTAAGTTCATTCAGGCAGAATTATGTTTTAAGGGAACGTATTGTTTCTAGGGATATCTTCAAACGTCTTCCTGACTAAAGACATTAGATCAGTCTAAATTTCTTCAAATTTCAGTTTTGAAAAAAAACATTAAATTAATTCTAACAAGTTTTTATTCTGGCAACAGCGAATGAGTGAAGTGAAGAAGATTGTCGACCCAGAATTCGACTATGATGATCCAGAGGAGGTTTGTGCTTTCAACTGGGCTGTAAACTGATTTCCTTAGGGTGCATACGCCGAAAACGTTGCTTTGAATACAAACGTCTCGATCAATCTGAGAGCCATGCCTTTTAAAATTTACCTCGATCAAACCGTCACACCTTACCTTGCAAAGGCACTAACAGAATGTGCAAAAATAAGGTCTCTTCCCCATTGCATCTCCTCTCTAATACGATTCTTTGTATAGACCTCCTAACCCAGCTGAGTTCGTTGCATATTACTTATTGGAAAATCATCCAAACAATAAAGCGAAGAAAGAAAAAGAGAAAGAGAAGACAGAAAGATTGGTTACTCTCCCAACCAGTCGCCCAGGATCTCAATAAATTCCCTTTGTTTGTTCGTAGTTTTTGCTTTGTATCCCTTGGATTTTGATGCATGCCTTCAATGTAAAATTCATTGGCGGTTTCATTCTTGCATCAGCTTCAAAAATGTTTTACTGCTAAATGATTTTCTCAAACTACTCTGCAGAGGCACCAAACTGCCTAAAAGGAACATCTCTTAGGCTAGATGACAAACAAGGTTGAGATGCTCGGATTTTTCTATATAAATCCTCCATTCTTCAGCAGGAATAATAAAACCTGTCTTTCTGACTCGTCGATTAAAGCGTTGGAAGCAAGTTTGTCAAGCGACCATCAATTACAAATAGTTTATAAGCATAACAGCACCTGCAACTGGTATGCAATTAATAATGTTCTTTCCAAAGAAAAAACACCTTAAACTCTATAAATACTATATGAATAGTATCATATTATAACTTAGCTACTTCAGAGATCATGGAATGATTCAATACCCTGCTAAGCCAATAATTTCTTTGCTATATCGAGATATTCCTTTCGATGAGTTTGAAGAATCAAACGGTCTTTGAATCTCATCTAGATAACAAAAATTAGATGAATTCACTATCAATAAATAAACACACTCACCTTCGTATTTTGCTGGCTGGTGGTACTCTCATCCAATGAATCAGGCTCTGGCGCCAGAATAAAAATTTTACAAAGGAACTTCAAGCTTGATTCCAGCTCAAGTTTATCAGAAGGCAGCGCCCACTTAGTGAATACCGAATAATACCTATTGAAGCCTCTGTCTTGCTCCAAAGAAAAACTTTCAAGCTCGCTTGTGATATTCTCTCTATCAAACTGCCTCATCTCATTGCCCACAATTATATAAATCAATGATAGAACAAGAGCTCTTGGGTCGAATTTAAGGATGTCCACATGCATTTTTGTAATGTCCAGAACGGTTGTAAGGCGTCTAAACCGTCGATACGCCTCTAGATTTTCCTCGTAGAATTTAACTCGGTATTTGGCTGTGCTATTAGCACAAGAACCGTCTACAAACTCATCCCACTTGAGTAAATAATGGTAGAGAATAACCTCGATAGTAGGAACGTTCATTCTCCAACCAATAGTCTATAACAAGTAGATATGATGGAGAGAGCTGAGACTTGAGGTACCTTCCAGATTTGAAGTTCCAAGTCTGAAACTTCTTTCGGAGTAAATTTGTTTCCCGTGACCTCCACAACGTTGGCGAGTCTCATTTGAACGCGCTCCTTGAAAAAAACAAAAAATTTTGAAGAAACAGAGTTAAAGAAATTACTTCGGCCTTAATAGCTAGAGACAAGCAGGTGAGACCAATGAGGTGGAGCTCAGATTTTTCTAAGTTCATCGTATTGGATAGATATCGGTCAGCGTAGTTCACGGCTAAGCAGAAGGCTTGACGCGTGAGTTCGAATTCAACGGAGGCGCCCATCATCCAATCGATTAATATAGCTCGAGAAGTACGTGTTATTTTCGTTTGTTTGGTATTTAGATAGTCCAGATCGATTAACTCCCTGTAATCAGCGTTAGAGAAGGGGTCAATGTCCTCAAGTCGCATCTGTTTAGATTGAGAGTGATTGTCAACGCAAAGACTGAGGTCTGACTGATCGGAACAGAGGTTTTTATCGTTTTCAAATTGGTTCTCTGGTGATGTTGTGATTTCAGACACAAATGAGTCTTTGCGGAATTCAACCCGTATTGAACACATGTCGTTGCTTAGGGTATTGAGATTCAGACTAAGTTCTTGATTGATCGCTATCTTTGAGTCAAGAATGTAATTATATGTTGAGGAATTATAATCATTATGTGATTTATGACCGGGAATTTGGCCAGAAGGTATTTTTAAATTTTGCCCCATTTTTTGAGAAGTATTTTTCATCGGCGTATGCTGATTTTGAGTTACTATCACTATTACATCCGATACGAAACTTTGTCCTTCTTGGCTTCCACTGCTGCTAATATCTTGATTTTTTATTTCTTGCTTCAGCTTCTTAGAGCCAGTTTGAGAGTTCTGGCCAAGATCAATCTCTGGTTTCTTTTTTTCCAGCGTTTTGAGACCGTTTATGACATGATTTTTGGGAATAAATCCTCTTGTCTTACGAATATATTTAATCTAGCCACAATAACACTTTTTGGAAAAAATTCCTTTAGACTCAATTTTTTACCTCAACTGCCAGAGTATTCAACGAAAGCTGCTTTTTCTTCATCAGAAGATAATAGCAGCACTCTGGTTTCGTATCAGGTTTGGCTGTGCCAGGTTTAATCAAGGCTAATTTAGCCTCTTTGTGTTTATTTTTCTAATTATGATGATGAAACAAATTGTTGGAAATAAAATTCATTTACGTTAGCAGCTAGACTCGAACGAGCGACTTTCGATTTAAAGCTCTCACTAATTGTGCTGTCCAAGTTGCTCTCTAAACTTATCAAACATGTATTTCTCAAGCACTCACGTTGAGTGCAAGGTTTTATTTTATCACTAGATGACTCCGATGGAGACTGCAATGATGTGGGAAATACATAGACCGTAAGATTCTCCGTATTTAGCCTTGAAGGTTTATTCTCTGGAACCTCAAAATCCACAAGATTTGGGTCAGTGTCTCTCGATGTTCTCTCGGATATGCCGTGAATTGTTGATCTGCTTGCTGAACTCATTGAGAAATCCTCAGAATCGTTTTTCTCTTCGTTGGAATTGTCTTCAACGGTATACAATTGCATTTAACTTTGAAATAAGTGCTAAACCGGGAATTATTTGTATTGTTGATTCCCGCACCAAAATTTTAAATTTAGTGGAAATATTAATCGTGGTGCTAACGGCTGAATCAGGAAAATCTTTTTTCAATCAGAAGCTCCGTAATTCTATGACCTCAGCAGCGCTTGCATCTTTTTAGTCATTATTTTTGTGAGTTATTGAATTACCGCTTAATTGTTCTCTCAAACCAAAATTATCTACTGTTAACTTTCGAATCGAAGGATTTTACCAAATGAATATAAACCCATCTGATGTAAAAATTTCTGCCAAGCCAGCTAAAACCCATTAATCCATAATGGTGAGATCGCTTCTTATCTATTGCCAATGGGATTTGAGAATTAACAGTTCTAAACCAAAAGGCTAGAAACCTGCTCTCGCGACCAGTCGGCTACCAGAGCCTTTCTTTTGAAGCATTGTTGCCTAACTCCTGCTCCAACCTCACTAGCCTACAAATCTTAAGATTTCGGTGTCTTGATCGATACCTCTTGCTCTCAATATTTTGAATTAGCGATAGTAGGAATCTATTGATTTCTTCCCCTCCCCAAGTCTCTTTCTTGAGTAAAATAGAAGTCATCAAACTAATCAGAGAGGTTTTTTCAAAAACTAATAACTTTTCAAAATTGAAAACGGGCAGCACAATTGTAAAAGATCAAGATGTCATCCATCAAAACAAGAAAAACTTAAATACTCGGACCTACTAGATACTCAATGAATATTAACTTCGATTAACTAAAAGAAAAGACGCGGGTCTGAGTACATTAGTAATTACACTTACTGAAACTATGAGCTAAGGAAATATCTCAAAGAATTTGAACCCTAGGAAAAGTATTGAAGATCTGGTGATTTGAGATTTTAGTTTCGCTACCTTAATATCGCTTGGAGCTCAATCTACAGGAAAAAAGGCCTCACTCTCTTTAGAGTCAACCGGCAGATTTCTTACGTATTCATATTTAGCACTAATCTCTTCATGCTCTATTTGGCAAAACCGTTCTGATCATAGTCTTTCAAGAATTCATTTCTAAAATAAAATTTACAGTATTCTCCCGATAATAAACCAACAAATCTGACTACTACAATCTTCATTCTCTCAAAATGCTGCCAATTATCGATTTCCTATCAGCGCCTTCAAAAGAGCTTATCAGCAAAGTCAATCCCTCAGTTAACATCGAAGAGCTTCTTAACAGTGGATTCACCAAGTCACACGTTGATTATGCTTTGGCGCTTTCGAAAGACAAAACAGAAGACGGACTTATCAACTGGATGTTGGATAACCCCGAGGAGAAGGTGGTTGAAAACATTAAAGCTGGAAGGATAACCGACCCTTTTGCAAAACCAGCCCTCCCTCCACTAAAGAAAAACCCATTTGTCGATAATTCTGTCGATGTGGGAAATTTGTTTGGCAATGTCTTTGAGGAAGAGAAAAAAGAGGAGAAAAAACTTCCGGAATTGGACAAAAATCTCAACTTTATCGGGTTATTGAAAACGATTCACGATAAAAACAGTAAATCAGTGCTATGGAAGCAGGTCGTTCATACTCAGTCTCTCTACAAACCGAGCGCACATAGCGGTCAGACACTGCAGCTAATCAAAATGATGAATGAAATCAAAAACGAGACACGTCATGCGGATTACACTATAAATATCGAAGGGCTGAATCATGTGTTCGCTAGAATACTTGAAGGTGATGCGACTTTTTTGAATTTCGTCAACAATGACATCAGCACGCAGTTCAAACGGCTTCGAAGGAGAATCTATGAGAGTTTTAACAATATATTCCACGCGTACTTTAACACTAGGGGACAATTCGGAGACATCCTCGAGTCTCAGTTGTTCCTTGCGTTCAATTTCGTGAATAATAGCAATATTTTGACGCCTAGACAGATAAGCAGACTGCTGCAACAGTATAATAGATATACGGCCAGCAAGAAACTGTATCAGTCGAATCACATCAAGCCGCAAGCGAGTACGCTGTTCTTGCCGAAGAACCCTGAACCGGGTCTGTTATTGGAGCCGGTGAAAGGGTTACAAAGGAATATTTCGGCGGAAAAGAAGACTGATAAAGGGTTCACTGAGTATGAGTCGTGTATTGTATGTATGGATAATCTGCGGAATTATGTGTATTTTCCATGCAAGCATTTGTTGACCTGCACCAAGTGTGTGGGGGTGTTCAAAAACTGCCCGGTTTGCCAGTCGCTGATTACAGAGAAGGTTAAAGTACTGTGGGGAGCTGAGCCGAAAGCGAAGTAGCGAGAGTGAATACTAATTGTAAACAACAAAAATTTTTATTTGATTCCTGTTTCATATGTGTGATAACTTGGCTTTCATTTATAAATCGAGAAGATCGTTGTGATATCGCTCAAGTAGTATCTGGAAAATCTAACTCTTTTATAACAACTTCCTCAAAAAGGACAGATTGGTGTGCTTTTCACAATTAATAGTTCAGTATTTCAGGTTTCAATGCAGGGATGGTGATGCTATAGTTATAGTGGCAAGAAGGAAGCTGATTGAAAAAAATAAGGACTTAGAAATGATTGAGAAGCATAGGGGCTGAGGATTCATTAATATACATTTGAAGAGTATTTCTGTGATCTCGCAATTTAGTAACCAGTAGTTATTATTCCATGAATGTATTATCTTGAATCAATTATCAAATTCTTTTATGAAAATTATAATTGGAATAAAATCAAAAATATTTGAAATCGATATTGGTAACCGTGTAGTAATATGAGCGAATCTGCGTTGATACTTCATCAATAGATGCCAGTGATAGCATCTGAGGTCTTGGTAAATAAAGCCATCATAACTGAGTTATTTCTCAAATTATGTATTGACGTATCATCCTGAAAAAGTTTTTATTTCTCTTTGCTTAATGTTTTACAGGTATTTTGGTAATTGTGCATTAATTAATAATCATCAAGACAAGTAAAATTTGAACAATTCCATTAAGTCAAACCTAGATTAGTTTTCAAAATTCATTAGGAGATGCTAAGTTTTAGAAAGTAAGTTCCCTCATAAAACCAAATTAATATCTGTTCTACTATTTGCAGTTATCTGAAAGTATCACTACTTAGAGAGAGAGGGATAGAAAGAGCAACAAAAGAAGCAGCTGTCGACCCAACATAGACCATTTGCTGAAGAATAACTATTTTTTCATTAAGGTCAGCAGTTAATCTCTCAAGAATAACCGAAAGCTTTCTTTGAGAATATTTCAAATACGCTGTTAGGCTTCTACTGTAAGATTATAATCTGTCATCAACAGCCACAAGATACAATTGATACATCCAACAAATCATGTAATTTTCTAATATTGACTGGTTACGTATTGAAAAACAAGGAGACTATTCTTCCATAACAATAATTTTGAAAAAAAATCTCAAATCAATTGTTACTCATTGACTAACTTGCTGACTTCTTAAGATCATGCGGGCCAGACCCTTTCAACCGCTTAATCTCAGTCTCAAGCGTATGAATATACTTGCTGATCGCCTCATAGATCTTATCAGGGTCAAACTTGAGATTCACTTCCTTCGGGAGATATTTCCGCCTCAGCTGATTTGCACTCACAATGACTTTCCTCATATATTTCTGCATCGTTTCCGGAGTCGCTATCCTCACAATCCTCTCCAAAATATCAACAATTTCAAAAGAGTCCTTCGGATTTGCGTCCAGGACTAGCTTCTCGTCGACCTTTGTGTACACATCGCATTGCTCAACCCATTTCATGTAGAGCCCCATCACTCTGTTCGACAGCTTAATAAACCCTTGCTGATGATCCTCTCTACTTCTAATCTCTGACTCAAGCTCTGAAATCTCCCCTTTGAACATCTGTATCAGCTTATTGCGCTCGATTTGTTCACTCTTCAACTGATTGTCTTTCTCCTCGACAATTGCCTCAACTTCTCGCTTCATTCCTCTGCGATTCCTCAGCTCTTCTTCCAATTCAGAAATTCGCTTGAGGTACTCTTGGCAATTATTCTCAAGCCGCTCGATTTTCGCAATTATATTCGTAACGCTAATGTCTTTATACTTCGCTTGAAGCGCAAAATAAGCAGGCGCGAAGTATTCCAGATTCTGGATTCGATGGCTCAACGATTCGTTTTCTGTAGTCAAATGCAGAATTTCTTGTTGAAGCAATTGTGTCTTCCTCTTCAAAATGTCGTTTTCCATCACCAAATCTTCGTTTTTTGTAACTAAGCACACGTTTTCTTCACGTACCTTCAAACTAACACAATTATTCTTTAGTAAGCAACAGTCAAATAACAAGGAGATTACTTCTGATCTTCAAGCTTATCGATTGTGAGACCAGCCTTATTTGAAATATCGAGAATCTCTGTCTTTGCTTTCTCGATAACAGCATCATTTCGCAAGCCTCGGAGTTTTGTTCCAAGCAAATCGAGCTTCTGGTCACGACAATAATTATGGATATCCCTCGCGGTTTTCATATAACCCGGCTTTTCGAGTTTTGCGTTCTGCAACACAGAGTCTGGGTTGACTGCTTTCACTTTAGCTTCGATCTTTCGGAGCAAATTATTCGTTGTCTGATTCTTTGGCGCATCGGGGGAAAGGGTCTTATCCAGTTTTGGGACTTTGAAATACAAGTAATTGCGGTTGTTATCAAAGACCATGCGGTTGAATTTCTTCTTGAATTTCTCGTACATTGACTGCTGCATCTCCAACTCCTCGTTGGTCATATTCTGGAAATGGGGCTCAGTCGAATCGTGGTGTATCATGAATTTGAATGAGGTTTTGTCATCGGGTTTATTGACATATAATTGCCGAAGCATTCTCCTTTCGGAGTCATGAGATAAGTAAGTTGGCTTGTGGTCGATCGTTTTATCCGTTGCCACTGCCATAAGTTCTGATTTGACGTTAATATCGACTTTCAGCTGTTTTTTTATCAATTTACGGGCTGAAGCTGATGATGGACGGCTTGTTTGTATCCCAGATCGAGTGGTTTCGTTCCCAGGTGAGGCCAGTATGTTTTTCGCGTTAAATTCTGTCGCTGAAGGCTGCTCGGTCCTTTGGGTGTTGTCAGCTATTTGATTATCGAGACCTGTGGAGGCGGAGTCATGTAATCGCTTGCTTGATTGAGAACGAAGATACGTTCTTGTCTTTACGCTGGCTAGCAGTTCGTTTGTGTCAATTGAGCTAATATTCGCCTTTTGGGGAGTTAATGGGTCATTTTCTGCGCCTAAACGCGCAGTCATTGATAAGCCTGCAGGCTGAAAGTCCTGAAAGCGAGTGATTTTTGTACGCGTTGTTCTCGACGTCGCCGACATTTACCAGTGCTTCCAAGTAGAAATAAACTTTAAGTCGAATGTAATAATGAGCTCAATAAAAAATTTAAGAACGTTAGAGGAACCTATACGCTCGCCATATATTTGCCTATAAGGAGTAGTTCCTATGCCTTTGGAAGGAGGACGACTCATCTTTAAGCTTCGGAGAGCCAGCTACAGAAAAGGAAATTAATGTGCAATGCAATAGGCAAGGTGATTATAAAGAAAGGTTAGCAGTGGAGTTTACGCGAAAATGTAAATTTTAAATAAATGAAATACAAATTTCATATATATGCGATTGCATCTCTCACATTAAAAAATTGTATAAGAATTTGTAGATAGTCTGCTTGGTAATGGAGCAGACGGCATCTTTTAATTATCGACTCGAACGAGTCCAGTTTCCGAGGCGAATTACCAGCACTCACAGAAGAAAAACGACCTAATTCGTTTTTTGTACTTTTGAAAGTGATACTTTTCAATCGCTTCACGGAGCAGAGGCTTTTCGGCAGCCTTGAAAGCCTTTTTCAAATCCTGTTGGCTAAAAGCTACGTTCTCTAGCAAGAAAGTAAGCACATTCAAATGTCCCCATCTAAATGTATAGATCAAAATTAGATTACTCCAGGAAAGGTTATTGCATTCAACCTTGCGGCTACATGTAAAGGTTTTTCCCAAAATTTTCCTCTCCCATCAGGCTTGCGACAAACAATGAGTTACTTTGCTATGTAAGAAAAGATTACTGATGATTCAACATGTGGATTCGCAGATTGTTGAATCAGAAACTTGACGATATTCAAATTCCCGTTCTTACAAGCGAGATAAAGCGCGTTCTGTTTAAAACGATTTTTCTTGTTCAACAGATGGTCGGGATCGTGTCTCTCTAGGATATTGCTATTATGAAAAACATAAGTTTTCATGGTCTCTGGAAGTGGCGATTGATACCGCTTAGGATCTTTTTCTATTAAGTCTTCCATATATTTCAAATGCTTATCTGAACCAATTATTGCGCACTCGCAAAAAAACTCGAGATTTCTAGCAGCTTCCAACGCCTCTTTGATGAAGTCTTCACCCTTAATCATGAAACAATTCGTCAGGTGGTATACTCAGCTGACAGTAACTTACTTCAAGATTGAATTTCCCAGGGTTAATCTGAGTAGGTTTCCCCCTCAATTGATAGCCAGCTATGTCTTCATAAATATCATCCTGAGGATAACCAACCATAAGAAAAACGGGTGTTTGGAATGAATAGACGTACCACTTTGTCAAGAGTTTTCACTTCTTCATTCCTAAACAAGATCAACGACCTGACCAAGATGCTAAGACTGTTCCAACCTTTCCTCGGGCTTGTTTTCCCTCTACACTCAGACATCAGATATTATCTTCCAACAAGAGATATTACTTATCAGAGCACATGCTGGGTCTCTTTCTAGACTCTTTATTACTGGTACTATCAAACGCATCAGTTGACTGATCTTCATTCTTATCATTCCCTTTCGAATATCCTGAATTTTGGCTAAACCTGCTCTTCCGCTTTGGTTGTTGAGTCTCCGCTTCCTTGAGAAAATACTCATAGTCTTCAACGGCTATCACCTGCGACTGATTAACCTTGGACTCACTTCTTGATTTCAAACTCTTTAATTCTGAGCAGTCTAGCAATGAGCTGTCATTTCCGGATAGCTTTTCATCAGCTGCGTCCCTAACATATTCATTTTCAGGAAACTTCCACCTTTTGTGAGTCGTGTCTGGACTCAGATCCTCGTTGAAACTCTTATCAATTGACCGATTCGTAAAAATTAGTCTGCTCGTATCGCCCATTTTATCTTCAGTAAGTTTCGCTCTTGCGAATGTGATTTTCGGTGTATCAAAGCCGTTTTCGTATAGACTTTTCTGAGGGGAGAAATTTCCATCGTCCAACTTTAACTTTGTCGTCTCCGTAATGCTATTGCCATTGGTAGGAGATAATATGTTTGGGCGATGCTGGATTTTACTAACGCTTTTCCCATCGATTTCGATAATGTGACCGCTGTTTGGGCTTTGCCATTGGCTGTTGGTTCCAGTTGGTGGATCGTTGAGTTTCTTGAGTAAAAATTCATAGTTGAGAGAGTTCTCTGCCACTAAGCCGGGCAGGATCAGGTCGGTCATTCCATCACCTCCGACCTCACTCATTGGTATGCATATTATAAAATTAATTTTTAAAGGAATGACAATAAGAAGGCGGGTTTGATACTAAAGTTCAACCTTTTAGAAAATGGATTGTAAGGCTGTAGATTTGTAATTTGGTGAGTGATATGTAACAAAGTATGGACGAAAAGTACTTCTAATTGAAGAAATAAGATGAGACCTCCAAAAGCTCCGTTTCAGAATAATGGCATGAAAAATACTCTCATTGGAGGATATTATTATGGAGAAGCTGATGGCAAGAAATGCTAGTGGGGAAAACAGTAATTATCTCCTGTAAGAATTACTTTTTTTGGGGTCTAACTGAGTATTATAACTGAAAATGTGTGTTGATAGCTCTTAATTTTGGAAGATTTTGTCTTATGGATACCAATTCGAAATCTATTTTCTACTCCCTTCAGGCACATCCAGCAAAGGCGCTGATAAGGAGATAGTTAATTAGATAATGCTTTATGCCTCTTATTTGGAGAAACGAGAGGCACGGGGACTTCGTAAACTTAAGTTATGAATTACATTAAATTGTATCTTGGCGGCTTGAAATTCACCATGATTTGTCAGAACTTTATCTCTCATAACTAAGTCACTGGAAAATTGTATTGTGTCGCATTATGAAATCTTCTTGGACATCCAGACTGAAATGATGAGGCCAAAATAGAAAGAAATGCCAAATTTAACTTTCTTTATTTGAATTTCTATCTCTTCACCCTTCCGTTGAATTTGGAAGCGATGAAATCTTATTATAGAACCTTGTTTGAGATATACCTAAGAATCATGCTAGATTCACTTTTTGTGTCCACCACCCATTTCAAAACCCACTAAAAAATCTCTTTTTTCAAAGAAAGTCGAAGCTTCCATTTTGTCAATGTCGTTTTTTTCATAAAATAATTTCTCCTTTTTTCCTAACAAATAATTTCAATGATGCCACAATGGCTGGCTTCACATGAGAATGCCATTTCTTATCTAACAATTTCTAATGAATTGCTTTCCGAAATTTACCCACCCCATTTTGGCTCTATTTGATATCCTCAAAAAATTTGGTAAGCAAATTCTTAGCATTTTTTTCCCCACATCTCTTCGAAATTACTCCAAAAGCGTTAACATCTAATCGATTGCTGTACTGAAATTCAGTAGACCTTCATATTCCGCAGATTCTCTTCCTTCTCACCATGTATTCTTAACACCACACATAATCATTCCTGCGGGCTTAGTTCACATTAATAAGGCTCAGCGCAGCAGCTCTTAAATTCATTTCTTTGCTATTGTTAGCATTAATTCCTAATGAATCCTCAAATGCATGATAATGGAAATTTTTGCATTTTCGTTTAAACTCCACATGCATTTCAAATGCATCTAAGTCCTACACGCACCTCCTCAGGTGTACACAATAGATCTAGCAGAAGTTTAGTTAAATTAGGACCTTTTTTTCCCAAAGGGTCGCATATTTCCAAAACAGAATTTCAAAAACTATCCTAATTGGGATTATCTTAACTTGGCGTAGCTATTAGCACGGAACCAGATTTAAAAGTATAATTCAATTTTTGAATAATCGAAATTAGAAGAGAACCCTAAATCGCAAACATGAACGAAGCTGAAATCACCACCAAGAAGGAAGAAGTCACTGAAAAGCCAGAGACCAAGATTGAAGACGAATCCAGCTCCGATGAAGAACACGGTCACGACCACAAGCACGAGCACGGCGACCACGATCACCACCACCACGACGAGAAGGGTGGCGAGCACAAGGTAAATCCTTTTTACAGCCGCAGCGATTAATTTCCAATGATCAGAAAGCAAACAAGGGTGAGAAGAAGCTCAAGAAGGCCATGACCAAGCTCGGAATGAAACCAGTTACCGATATCGTTCGTGTCACCTTCAAGAAATCCAAGAATTTTATGCTCTACATTGACGATCCAGAAGTCATGAAGAGCCCTGGCGCAGAAAACACATATATCATTTTCGGTGAAGCCAAGATCAACGATTTGGCTGGTGCCCTCGGACAAAAGGAAGCCCAACAATATGCTAACCCAGAAAAGGCTGTTGGCAAGGAAGCCGCTGAAAAGACCGAAAAGGCTGAAGAAAAGCCAACCGTCGAAGAAGTTGAAACTGGCCCACTCGACGAAACCGGTCTTGATGCCGCCGCTATTGAATCTGTCATGTCCGGAGCAAGTGTTACCAGAAACCAAGCCATCAAGGCTCTCAGAGAGACTGGTGGAGACTCCGTTGACGCCATCATTGTAAGAATTTACTTTGTTATCTCATGAGCTAACGTGAATTTTTTTCTCTTTAGAAACTCACCAAGTAAGCTCTCTGCTCAATGCAATGAGTGGTATCGTGCGTGCCACAAGTGCATACAGGTTTTTCTGTAATTTAGACGGAATTTATTTGTTGCCAAGTCTGAATACAATCTGATCTTATCGTGTCTAAGAATAGGTGACTATAAAATCAGAAAAAAAACACAAATATTCTCTTTTCTCCCTTTGTTAGGATATTACGCGAGTTTAGACAACATCTACTCCTCAGATAAGAAATTAGTAGCATTAAGAGTCAAAACATTAATAGTCAAACACAATAAGAGTGTCAAGTCTCATCATAATGTGTTTGCCAAGAAAAATTAAATGGTGTGTCATTTCCGATCTAAATAATAAAAAGTTCCGACCAAAATTTGAAATAATGGAGGAGGACGACGCTACACGTGCTGCCATGAAAGATAAGCAAAAAGCCACAAAAAAAGGCAATGCTAAAGAACAGGAAACAGAAGAGTTTGATGCAAGTGGCCTTAAACCAAGTGATATTGAGCTCGTTATGTCACAAGCACACGTTTCAAGAAAGCAAGCGATTAAGGCTCTTAGATTGGCTGAAGGAGATATCGTTGAGGCCATCCTTGTAAGAAATGCTTTTATATCAAATACTAACATTCTCATCTGCACTTAGTATCTTGTGGGTTAACATCGCTGCTTATCCAAATATATGTATGATAAGGTACGAAATCACAACTAAATTTAGACGATCACTAATTCGCATAGAAGATAACCATTACTCCCATATTTATTGTGAGCTTGCTCTTTTTCGTAAAATTTAAGGTTCAATCAGGAACTTCCATATCAGAAGCACATTTTTCGTGCTTTTCCTTTCAATTACGAGAGACTTATATAATTTCTCACCTGCAGAACTGTGTTGAAACCAACTAGAAATTAATGCATCGTCGTCCTATCTGAGTTGCAAAAAATAAGTAACACATCTTTATAAAAATGAAAGTCTTTAGTAATAATTCAATGAGAATTCAATGTATATTTTCTTCATTTATCCCAAAACTTAAACTCTCACAGATAGGAGAGTCAAAATTCTTTGATTTGTTACATATCACATAAAAAGAAATCCAACGGATAAATAAAGATGGCTAGCTACGAATATCACAATAAAAATTTTATATGCATCAATCTAAGTTGAGTTGCATCAGTTTAGATATTCTTCACTTGGGATTTTCTCTGAGGTTGCTTCATCGTGCTGGATTTCTAGTTCAGAGTGAGCAAAAAGTCTCAATTTATTGAATTTACTATGATATTATTTTTATATTCCTGAACGAATTGCTCAAAAGGCTTTGTGTGGTCTTGTCCAGGTCTATTTGACCCAGAGCAAAGAAGATTCATGTCCCTCATCGTAAATACTCCTGGCACTTGGTGCTTGTTCTTCTTCTGCTGTTTAAGTTGATTTTCTCCATAGGGAGAATCACTGTTAGACGAATCGGCAGTGCTATGAATGATTCATTTTGAGCTTTCTAATCAAAGAGACCATTTTACTTGAATAGATTCGAATTCGCTTGCTCTTTCGCCAAATTGCACTGCGGGATATTCTCCTTGGCGTTTCTCGAGATCGGATCTTTAATCTTCGAATCTCCGGTGGTTTGCTTTAAAGAGTTCTCAAGCTTTTCGACTTTATCGCTAACTTTGTTATGACTCTATTATTACAGTTATACAATGAGAAGAATGAATTATATAATTACCAATTGAAGGCTCTGGCACTGAGAGGTGAGCTTTTCCACGAGCTTGAGAAGCATGGCATTCTGTTCCTCCAATGAATTATTTCGGGCAAGAAGTCCATCGATTTTTTCCTCGAGACCAAAGATCTTGTTCTCAAGGCCAGTAATACGGTCATCCTTTGAATCAGTTTTGTCGTTTATCTCCTTTCTCTTCACACCCATCGGCGTACGCACATCGGATTTAGACGTAGATTTCTCATAAGCGTCGATCTCAATGAAACTGCTTTGAGCTCTTTTATCCTGAGACGAATCCGCTACTGAAGAGCCCATTAATTCTTGCCCAGGCTCATTCCCTGTCTTCCCTCGTTTGCAGAGCACCTTCAAAAAATTCTTGGCCTCGGTTGGCGAGATCTTCTTCGGCAAAGTGAACGGCGTGCTTGGAGACGCTTTGATGGTAGATCCATTCGTCGCAGACTTATTCAAAACGGCTAAATTCGTCTGACTCGCACCGCTTGAATTCATATACGTTGCTATATTAGTTGGAGTTGCGCTTTTCGAAGTCGATCTATCTCGCACAAAGGTAGTCTGCTGGCTACTGGTGTCAATCGTAAAGATATTCCCATCTTGATTGCTGAGCGGTCTTTCAACTTCTCGGCCAGCCCTCTTTTGAGAAATACTCTCTTGCTGTTGCTGATAATTATTCGATTGTTCATAACGCGATGGCTTGCCTTTGGGCTTGCTGCTGCCTAGAGCTTGCTTCTGCTGTGGAGTCTCATAACTTTCAGCAGCAGTGTCATAAGGGATATGCTTTTTGGACGCATCGTTTGTTTTTAGATTGGCTTTTTGGAGGAACCTTGCAAAGTGTCCTTGCTGTATCACCGCCCCTAGCTTGGGCTCTTGGTTCCCCTTTGCTGCTTCCAATGACGATCTCAGGTCCATGATGCTATTTCGCCTCGTAAGAGTCCGTTGGTCTTTTACATTCGGTGACTGGCGGTCAGATTTGATTTCATAATTGTCGTTTTCGTCATCACTGCTCTCAACAGAGTTCTTTCTCTCAGCGATAATATTGAGGCCGATGATATCGTTTAAATCATCGTAGTTGATCGCAGTTTTAGGTGTATAAATGTCTGGGTTGCGGATCGGGGCGCCACAAGACAGATTTCGCTTCTTTACAAAATTCATTGGGTTGTGGGCAGACGAGCGACGAGGAACGATTGCAGTTGACTTTGGAATGTCCATAATGTCTTCGACAATGGTTTGTTTTTCATCCTGCCTCTGGTTCTGAGCCTCCAGGATTCGCTGGGTGTTAGTTCCGTCAGGAACGTGATAGTTCTCAGCTATTTGTTTGATTACTTCAGGTTTGCTTTGATTAATATTCAACAGACCACAGAGATCGAAAGCCGTGTTTGACTGAGTTCTCCGATGGTTCCTGCCTTTCTGGCGAGTTTTATTGAAATCAAGAGGCTCGAATGCGATCTGCTGGTCTTCTGTTTTCATGCCTTGCATTACCTCAGAATGCTCTTATCCAAAGAAATTTTTAGATTATTCAGTTTGAGCTGATTTTTTGAATTAATTGGGCTGTTAGATGGCCGATAATTCAGAGCGAGTTAGATTTAATTTCCTCATTTTCAAATAAAACGAAACCCATTTTCTTATCCGCCATGACTCATTGAGAAGAGAATTCATGTATAATATCCCAATAGAAACGATTTCGAATCGCAAGACATTCCTGCTTCAAATAAATAAATTGATCTTCATGATCTCAACTCAAAGCTAATCCACTCTAGTGGTGTATCTATCTATGTTATTGATGAATCCCTTATCAAGAAGAAGCGAAGTATTAAGTATTTATATAGATTTAAGGCAAGATGCTATCCTCAAAGAATACCAAAAAGATCTAAGTTTTTATCTCGAATCTGTTAGATCGAATCATATCAATCGGTTAATTGTAACTAATATTTAGCCCGCATTATATTCGTTAACAAAATATATCAAACCCAATAGCAAATGAGTATGACTAACGAACGCATTCTTGCCTTTCTAAATCGCCAGCGCAGTCGCGAATCGACGGAACTTCCAGTGAAAAATGTTCCTGCAATCTCAGATAACAATCTCTCTGGACTAATCTGCGGCAACAAAGATGATACCATCGTTAGTTTGAACAACTGCATGAAAGGAAAGACGGCACCGCTTGACACCGATAATTCATTATGTCACGATAAATCCCGAAACCCAATGAAAGATGACTCGGTCAGTTTGAACCTAAATTTCCAGGACTTGAAAGTCCGCTTTGATCTGATCAAATTCGACTCTCCGCCTTCTTCATCAAGAAAATCAGTCAATGCCTTCCTGCCAGTGACAGCAGAAGTAGATGTGCTGAACCCACGGAGAAACACTGCCGTTGAAAATGAGTGTGCGCTTGCCGATAATGATCTGACCCCTCAAAGCGACAAACCATATGAAGTTAATATCTCAGGACAAAAAGGACTTCATGAAGCTCCTCCTGAAAGAAAGCAGAGTAACCCACTGCCTCGAAGTCCTCTAGACAGCTTTTTCCAGCAGAAAGTCCTTGTCAACTCGAAGATAAGGGACAAAATTAAAGCATTAGCCAGAAACGGTCTCAACGGCACCAAGAAAACCGGCGACCCTAAGAACAGGAGATTGTCTCTAAGGGGTACAACCACAAGAGCGTTTTCGTATTCTTCGGAGAGGATTTCTCTACCTGTCACCTCGGAGCTGCCGAGGAGATCCTCTGTAAAGGGAGAACCAGTTAGAATTAGAAGCCTATCAGCGACGGGGCGGAACGCGAACTACCGCTATGAAGCACAGTACGCTACTGGACCTTTGAAAGAACGGAATAAACCCTCTCCTTCCGAAGGGAAAACTCCGAAAGAGAGAACTGATTTAATGAGACTTATCAAAAGAGGAACTCAAATAGGCGCTAAGAAAGACCCCTTCACTCAATTTTTCAAAGAGAATATTTCCAAGAAGAGCCAAACGAATATCAAGCCTAAACCACGCGTTAGAAAAGAAAACCTCGAGAATGAATTCATTGAAGTAGAACTCGAAGAAAGCGCTATGGATTCTAATACACCAAAAACTATTAATAAAACTCCTCCAGCTTCCACTGATAGAACTCGAAAATCCTCCTCCAGAAAGGACCAACATAAGAAAGCGAATACAGAGGATGAGAAGCTGCTGAGGGAGGAGATCGCTGGTCTTATTAGGATTATTAAAGAGGAAAAACAACAGATTTTCGAGGATATGAAGGCTATGTCGCAGAAGCTGTCAAAATATAAGGCCGGCTACAAAAAAATGGTAAGGATAATCTCAGGACTTCCATGATAATCAATCAAATTAATACTAGAAAAAACAAGTTGAAGAGTATAAAGAAAAGGAGAAACTGTATCAAGAGCAGCAACAGCAACAAACGCCTCAACTAACATCTGATTCTCAGGGTGATGTGTATCCGAAAGCCACTCTCAGCAAAAGTCCGCTCCGAGTGATCACAAAGCTGCAGCTACCAATTGAATCGATGGTAAACAAGAGGGTATCTCAAGAAGAAACGGAGTCGATTACTATTGAGAGTATAGAATCGGCTACAAGGAAGAGTTGCTCAAGTGCTATTATTCGAAGCAGTATTCAGGATAGAAAGCTTTATGACCATGTTGAAACGCTTAACAACCACGTGGAGAATATAATAGCAAGAAGCCCATTGAAATCACACGGCGACCCCACAAAAACAGTGGTGAAACCTTTTGATTTTGAGAAATTCCCCTCGGCTTTGCCGATTATTAAAGATATGAACCTTGATGTTAGAGTATTCAATAGAGAGTTGGGTAACTTTTAGCTTTTTTCATTGGATGGTAAAAGTGTTATTTATAGAGAAAACTCCGAGAGAGCAGGAGGTGACGCCAACCCATCAGACCTCAATAGCAGCTTACAGGTGATCTATTAAATTGATTTCGTTATGCTGATTGATGACAGGGAGATGGTTAATTACCTGTATTCGAAGCTCGTGTACGAAGAAAAGCAAAGACTTGCGACGGAAGAACAAGCTCATTTAATGATTTCTACAATGGAAAAATCTGTACTACAAATGGTTCTCTTTATTTCCATTGAGAATGAGTGCACTAACCAATCTTCTATCATTAGGAAGGACGTTTGAAAATTTATGAAGGAAATGTGAAGAAGCATGAAACTACAGGCGTTTCTACAGATGATGTAAGCAGGCTAACAGTAAAGGAAT
>ENA-UOUE01000755-UOUE01000755.1-compost-metagenome-genome-assembly--contig:-NODE-755-length-24576-cov-6.203192_pt1 | contig 24576 bp, 23 predicted proteins | sample MGYA00238146_ERZ747223 | MGnify/ENA primary metagenome ERZ747223 (study PRJEB28781, sample SAMN06268865) | compost metagenome | isolation source: single cell | place: USA: California, Emeryville, Joint...
TCTTGCAAGAAGTACAGAATCCAGAGGAAACACAGGTCTTGCATCCATCTGGGCAGTAATTGCAAGTTCCGAGTCTGGTTGATCGATAGACACCGTAATACATATACTCATCGTTTCTGCATTTCTTGCATTTGGTTTCACTTTCACATTCTTCGCAGAGATAACCACAGTAGACACAGCTGGAGCTGTTCTTCAAGAAGTAGCCACTTTGACATGAAGTACACTCTCCTAAACCATTGCAAGTTGCGCATCCAGAAACGTTGCAGTGTACACAATTTCTCTCTTCATTAAGGTAGAATCCAGGAGCGCATATGTCGCAAGTGTCAGGATTCGTACAGTTGGCGCATCCAGCAGGGCAGGACAGGCAGCGTTGGCGAGCAAAATCCACAAAGCATCCTGGTTTACATTGATCCATGCAAGTATTTTGAGCGGTGATGCTGCTGGCAAGGCATGCAGCGACAAGTAGAATGAGTATTTTTGATGTTGTTTTCATATTGTTTTGTGTTTGAATTATCTATCTGATTTGGAAATAAATCGTCAGATATTTAAATGATGTGTGGTACTGAACAGGAATATTTCATAAACCGTTTAACTTTAATTAAAAATTTGCTTCTGACATCTATTAGCAAAATTACACTATCAATTAAAAAATTCTAATTAGATAACCGGTCAAATTGCTGATTTTGAGCGAGTGAAAATTTTTCTTTCAGGTGAAAAATTGTTTTGCTGGATTTCGCATCAAGAAGTTTTCTACTTGAGCGAGCTGAACTCAAATCCTTCGATGCACGATTCAAATTATGCTTTAAATTTGCAATGAGTGATCTCCGTTTCATTTTTGAGTAGAGCGGAAGTATGATTTAAGTTGTAGGAATGAAGAGTTAATAAACTCATTACATTGTTATCCACCGTACTGAATCGGAAAAATGGAAAAAATTTTTTGTTATTCACTTCATGATACTCCGGGAGGTCATGTGGCTTTCATCTAATAAGAAGTTCGTAATGAAGAGTAGGTTGGATTGACAATTCTTTTCAAAAGAGCGAATTGTGAAAAGCTTGTTCCAAGATTTTCTCTCAAATGGATATTTTCCAAAGTGCTCTTCAAAAAGTGAATAGAGAATCGTTTGCCTTAAAACTGGTAAACAGCTTTCGGGCAGCAGGCACACCAGCCTTAAAAAAACTGGAAAATCAGCCACTCAGACATTCAAACTCATTGAAGAGAATTTGTGAATAGAGGTGAATTGCTGGGGATTCTTTTCAGAGAGTAGAACATATTGATATTTCAGACTTTATTAAAAATAATAGCATTCATTTTAAATTTGTTCTCAGTCAATTATACTCAGCTCTTCTCTAGAATGAAAGATCTTGTGTAGCATGTTGGAAAATAATCTAATATTTCAACGTTGACTCTAACAAATGATATGAAAATGTTTGTTGCTTAAGTTATTATAAATAACCTAGGAGATAATGAAATGGACTTTCTTAGATAAATAGGAAAATATTTGTAGTTAAGATGGAGAGTAAGCGAATTGATAGCATTGCGATTTCATTTATTTTTAAGTCCCGATAAGTGTCTCAAGAAAACCCAACTATTCAAATAAACAAGAGTCTGGAAGCTGCAATTAATTTCTACAGATTTCAGATTACATTGGATAAACTGGAATCACTTTCAAAGTATAGAGGGAGATATATAGATATATTTAGTTATTTTAGATCTTATATTTCATTAATTCAATTTTTTGAATTGCAACGTAATTACAATGCCGCTTATGTTCTGAGTATTTCCTATTTTCTCTTAATTTGTGATAATATCGTTGGTTTTAATACTGTTTACTTCGTCTGCAACGGCGTTTGTGGTAGTGCCAGAATTCTCTACCTTCGCTTCTTCTTCTGCCTTGATTCTAGCGATTTCGGCTATTGCTTCAGCTTTAGCTAATTGGGTTTCTGTATCAGCATCAACGATTTCATCACCGGAATAAAACCCCATGCCTGCTCCGCCAAATGAACTCATCGTCATTGGCATTGCTTCAGCCCTCATCATCGGAGCTGCTGCTGCTGACATCGCAACGGGTGCAGCATAATCAAAGCAACCAATAAAAGGAAGGTAGGGTGTATTTACTCCATAGCAATCCAATTCGCAAGAAACGCATCTTCCCTTTTGAGCATCATATTCAGAGCCATCATAGCATTTATCGCAAGTGAACGGACTTCTACATTCTCTACAACCTGACATACAAGGGGTACATCCGCCATTTGCATTCAAGAAGTATCCTTCCATGCATTTCTGGCAGGTAGAATCATCCATACAAGTTTCGCATCCTGAACTGCATTCCAAGCAGGCATTATTCAGGAGATATCGTCCAGGTCCACAGGAAGTGCATTGAGTGACGGTTTCATCGCAAGTTCTGCAGTCAGAGTCGATCGTCGAGCATGTGATGCATTGGAAGTCGCTCAATGTATAACCAGTCTTGCAAGAAGTACAGAATCCAGAGGAAACACAGGTCTTGCATCCATCTGGGCAGTAATTGCAAGTTCCGAGTCTGGTTGATCGATAGACACCGTAATACATATACTCATCGTTTCTGCATTTCTTGCATTTGGTTTCACTTTCACATTCTTCGCAGAGATAACCACAGTAGACACAACTGGAGCTATTTTTCAAGAAGTAGCCGCTTTGGCAGGTAGCACACACGCCTTGAGCATTGCAAGTTGCGCAACCAGAAACGTTGCAGGGTACGCAGTTTCTCTCTTCATTAAGATAGTATCCAGTCGCACAAATGTCACAAGTATCCGGGTTCGTACAGTTGGCGCATCCCGCAGGGCAGGATCTGCATCTTTGGCTCGCATAATCCACATAGCAGCCAGAACCACATTGACTCATGCAAGTATTTTGAGCGGTGATGCTGCAGGCCAGACAAGCAGCAACTAGTAAAATTAGTACTTTGGATATTGATTTCATTTAGTATTGTTTCAATTATTCGATGATTTTGCAATAAATTCTCAGACATTTAAATGATGTTTGTTCCTGAATAGAATTATTTCTCAAACCGTTTAACTTTAATAAAAATGAGTTTCTGACATCTATAACAAATTTTTATACTGCTAATCAGAATTTTCGAATTTGATAAACCGGCCAAGGCTGATTCTGGGCAAGTAGATTCTTTTCCTCAGAGGAAATAATTGGTTTAGCTGGATTTCTTTGTAGAAGCTTACTACTTGAAGTATTTGGGCAAAAAAAACTTCGAAGCCTAATCTCTACCATGCACCAAGGTTGATTAATATGATTCTCGATGACGTACTAAGGATCAGAATCGAATGATTAGGTGAGTCGAAGCAAAAACACAAATAAACTCATTAATTGTTATCTATCATATCAATCAAAACGGCAAAAAAAGAGAAGAAAATCTTTAATCATTCCATTCCATTTCTGTAATTCGAGACATCTTCAATGGAATGATGGCGGAAATGTTCTTCTATGTAATTTAGCAATAAAGAGCAGTACATATAAGGAAGAACTTCTGAAATCAAATATGGTAGAACGTGAATTCACTTTCAATTATCAAAAGATTTTTTCCACAAAAATTCAAAAAAGTTCTATAGAATTAGTATCTGAGCAGGCAGCGACCAAAAAAATGAAAAACCAGGAATAAAGAAATCCAAGCAATGACTAGGACGACTAAGAGAATTATTGGAAAGTGGTAAGATCTGCTAAGAAAATTTCTTTTGATAATTTCGATTTCCTAATCCTGTACTTTAATTTTAATAATCTCATTTTTTGTTTGGATCAAGCAATGGATCGCCAGCATTGGTGAAAACTTATTAGCAAGTATCGTTTCCATCTCGGGATAAAAAACAAGGACTTCTGATATATCCGATGTAAGGCTCAATTTTATTACTTTTAGATTTGAAAGTTGTATATATTGGCGCACGGTTCTGTGCTTTGCAGCAAATAGTTTTAAGTTATCTTCTCATCCAATTTCGACTCCTTTAATTCGGGCTGAATTCTATCTGATTTAACAAAACTCCTTCTCGAGATTGATTTGATAAACCTAATTTTTGAAATTGAGAATTAAGGTTACACAGATCGTAATAAAAAATACAACACAAGTCATCAGCTTTAGTTTTCATTAATTTCGAAGGGAGAAATAAATTCCACTACGAGCTGTAAGTCCAAACGAAATCTTAGCTTGTTCGATTATTAAAGTTTAAAGCTAAATATTAAATTATCAGACGGGATCGGAAATAGTGGTCGGGTAGAAATTTATTTTAGAGATCAGCAACACATCATACTATTGACTCAATGATTTCTTGCTAGTGCCGATGGATGTCTGAGCTAACAGTAGCCGGAACAGAGTTTAAAAGCTGCAATTTCATATGACATTGGATTTACATTGAATAAACTCGGGCTGCTTTCAAATTATGCATAACTTATTATTTATTTATATATCTTTCTTGAATTTCTATTATTAAGCAAATTTCTTTAGGAATCAAACAATATATCCTTACATTATAGCAACGATTTTATTTTTTTTACTGAGAGTCAGTTTCGCTTGTGTTAATACTGTTCACATCAGCATTTGCTACGTCTGCATTGATTTGAGCTTTCTCCATTTGGGTGATCGCTTGGACTTCATCTGCAGTCGCATCAGACTTAGCTGTGTTGACTTCTTCTTCTTTCATTTTAGCCATCTCAGCTTCTGCCTCAGCCTTAGCTAATTCTATTTCCGTGTCAGTGCCAACTGTTCCATAATCAACAGGAGCCAAGTCAGCTCCTCCAGCTGATGCTGGCATCATCATCATAGGAGCTTCCACAGTTCCCATCGACATTGCCATAGGAGCCTCCAATGTCATTGCCATTGGTTCAGCATCAAGAGCTCGCATTATTGGCGTGGTATAAATGGGATATGGAAGCGGATAGATTGGCGACATTACACCATAACAGTCCAGGTTGCAAGAAACACATCTGCCCTGTTCTTCATCATATTCAAAACCATTATGGCATTGCGTACAGGTCTGCGAGTTTTTACACTCTTTGCAGCCTGACATGCAAGGTGTGCATCCATGATGAGCATTCAAAAAGTATCCTTCCATGCATTTCTGGCATCTGGAATCGTCCGTGCAAGTGTCACAGCCTGAACTGCATTCCAAGCATGAATTGTCCAGGAGATAGCGGCCAGGCCCACAAGAAGTGCATTGAGTGATGGACTCATCACAAGTTCTGCAGTCAGGATCAATCGTCGAGCATGTGATACATTGGAAGTCACTCAAAGAATAGCCACTCTTGCAGGAAGTACAGAATCCAGAGGAAACACAGGTCTTGCATCCATCAGGACAGTAATTACAAGTTCCTGTTCTCGCTGAGCGATAGATGCCATAATACATGCTCTCATCGTTTCTGCATTTTTTGCATCTGTTTTCGCTCTCGCATTCCTCGCAGAGATAACCACAGTAGGCACAGCTGGAGCTGTTTTTCAAGAACCAACCGCTTTGGCAGGAGGAGCACACACCTTGAGCGGTGCAAGTTGCGCAACCAGTCACGTTGCATTCCACACAATTCTTCTGTTCATTAAGATAGTATCCAGGAGCACAAATATCGCAAGTGTCTGGATTAGTACAGTTGGCACATCCTGCAGGGCAGGCTAGACACCGTTGGTGAGCAAAATCGACAAAGCAGCCTGAATTGCATTGATCCATACAAGTATTTTGAGCAGTGACGCTGCAAGCCAGACAAGCAGTAACTAGGAAAATTAGTACTTTGGAGATTGATTTCATATTAGTATTATTTTCGTTTGGATTATATGATTAGAAATGAAAAAATGGGCTATTTAAATGATGTTGGATACTGGAGAGAAAATTGTATGAACCGTTTAACTTAAATAAATTTTGGAGTTTTATCATGAATAACAAAACTATACTGTTAATCAGAATTTTCGAATGAATAATTTGTCTGAGTGCTGTTTTTGAGCAAGTAAATAAATTTCTGCAAGTAGAACAATTGAATTCCTTGACAGCCGAAAATTTCTTTCTTCAACTACTTGAGCCAAAATCTTCGAGTTATATCTTAAGTGATGTACGAAGCATGCTAATGTTCTGATTACTTGATGATTGAAGAGGAAAACATCTTAATTCTGAAAGAAGTTAAAGCAACATAACTCATAAACTCATTGCATAGCCAGTTAACATTTTTCAATTAAGTAAAACGGTAAAAAAGGATAGTTCACAAAACATTGCTTTTTCTCTTTCATATTGATCACTGTATTGAAGAGCAGAGACTAGTTTCCTTAGGTACGGTGTAGACTCCAAAGAGAAGTTTCTGTATTGTTTGCAGTGGAATTTTTTACTTGACTAACTTTGGAAAATAGGCTATCACATTGCTAAATTATTCTGGAAAATTAATAAAATCTTCTGAGCGAGAATTAGCCAAATCACTGAACCACAAATCCGTGCCTTGTGAAAATCTAAAACCCAGGGATTCAAGCATGCTATCAAATGATAGAATTCTCAAGCGAATAGTGAAAAAGAACAGTAATGAGAATATTTTTTACATCATCCTATTAATTTTGGAGAGAAAAAGCAACTTAGAATGATAGAATGATGAAGTATGAGATTTTCAATTCATTTCGTTCTTTAGTCACTAGCCGTATGCGAATACACCAGTATTTATGACGACAGAAAATCTTAAGTTAAATTCTTGCGGAATAAATGTATAAGAAACTGAAACTCGAGAAAATTATAAAAACACTGGGATCGTCTTAGCTATTCCTCGTTGCTAAATCTGCAAGATCCGATAAAGCTGACTTCAGCAACCTTGTGTTCCACAAGTTGGTACGTAAGCCGGTTCAATCACGGCTGGCTCAGATCTAGCTACGTTAGTTACTGGCAAGGGTGGTGGGACAAATGGCGCTACACCAGATCCAGCTACACCGCCAAATGCAAATGACCTCACGTTACTAGGATCGAAATACGGAAGCGGGTGGAACGGCGTCCTTACTCCATAACAGTCGAAATTGCAAGGAACACATCTACTCTTCTCAGAATCATACTCAGTTCCCTCATAGCATTTATCGCAAGTGAAAGAGTCTTTACATTCTTTACAACTAGCCATGCAAGGTGTGCAACCACCATTAGCATTCACAAAGTACCCCTCCATACATTTCTCACACTTCGAATCATCAGTACAAGTATCGCAGCCTGAACTGCATTCCAAGCATACATTATTCAGGAGATATCGTCCTGGTCCGCAAGAAGTACATTGAGTTATTGTCTCATCACAAGTCCTGCAATCAAGATCAATCGTCGAGCATGTAATGCATTGGAAGCCACTTAATGTATACCCACTCTTACATGAGGTGCACATTCCAGAGGATTTGCAGGTTTTGCATCCATCAGGGCAATAATTACAAGCTCCAGTCCTTGCTGATAGATAAATACTTTGTTCAAGGTCAGTTCTGCACTTTCTGCATTTTTTCTCACTGGCACATTCCTCGCAGAGATAACCGCAGTATACACAGCTGGAGCTGTTTGCCAAGAAGTAGCCACTTTGACATGCAGCGCATACTCCTTGCTTAGTGCAATTGGCGCAGCCAGTAACATTGCAGTACACACAGTTCTTCTGGTCGTTGAGGTAGTATCCAGGAGCGCAAGCATCACAAGTGTCAGGGTTAGTGCAACTACTACAGCCATTTGGGCAAGACCTACAACGTTGACTTGGAGTATCCACGAAGCATCCTGCTCCGCATTGGTTGAGGCAGGTGTTTTGAGCGACTATGTTGCAAGCGAGGCATGCAACAATGAATAAAACAAAGATGTTAGATATCGGTTGATTTTTCATATGAATATCTTGATATTTATTTATATAATTCTGGAAATAAAAAATCAAATTAATTAGATGATGCTTTGTTACTGTCTGGAATAATTTCTATGACCGTTTAACTGAGCTCCTGTCATGAATGGCAGAGTAACATTGGCAACCAGCAATTTTCAAAGTTTCTAACCAGTCAAATTTGATTGTTAGTTGTTCATCTCTTATCTCCCAATAGAATTCCCGTACCAGCTTTGCGCTTCCAGGGAGAAAAAATTATTTTTTCTCTTCTATATGAGTCTGACCGTTGACAGCACTCCTTACACAACACAGGCCGCATACTTTGGTTTTGAATTTTGATGAGGTTGATGATAGTGTGTGCGAGTTGTATCATGTAATTTGAGGATGATTATTTCAACTTATCCATTGTAATAAACGAGGTTTATGCTTATATTTATCCGATTTCATCACAAACCAAACTCTATTTGATAAAGGAATGGATAAGTTTTGTAGTTCAAATTTCGAGAGGAAACGAAGAGGTTAATTAAGATTAAGAGTCTTGACCCTTCAACCTAGGAAGATATTGGGATGTATTAATTAATTCTGGTATTACTCAAATAATTGCATTTGGACTTATTGTGAGCTTATATGTATAATTAAGATAAGTAAATTCTTAAGAAATAATAGCAATTATGAATGGTCAAAGAACTTATATAGATGAAGTACCACCCTACTCATTGCTTGAATCAATTTTGCTTGAGTTACTGCTGGCTGCTTGGTTTGTTCTCTTTGTTCCAGCTTCGGTTTCAGTGATACCAGTTTCCCCTACATCAGTTTCCGCAGTGGATACAGTTGAATTAGCTCCACCATCAGCTTTGGTTGCATTTGATTCAGTCTCAGGCTTTTCGATACCCTCTTCTTCATCTTCATCTACTCCATCATCAGCAGCGGCATTAGCTACTTTTGACTTTGTCTCTGATTTAGCCATCGCTGCCATTGCTATGGGTCGACGATCTCTTCTCCTCAGTCCCTGCATTTCATGATATCGAGGAGGAAGTGCGCCACCAATTGCCAGTGGCAAATCTACAGGCAAGGGTATAGGATGATCTGGGTAAGGATGGATGGGTGTGTTTACTCCATGACAACCCAGATCACAAGAAACGCATTTCCCTTTTTCAGAATCATATTCCATCCAATCATAGCACTTAGTACAAGAAAGTGAGTTCTTACACTCTTTACAGCCTGATTGGCAAGGGGTACATCCACGATGAGCATTCAAAAAGAATCCATCCATACATTTTTTACATGTCGAATCGTCAGTACACTCTTCACAACCTGAACTGCAATCTAAGCATGTGTTATTCAGTAGATATCGTCCAGGCCCACAAGAAGTGCATTGGGTTATTTCCTCATTACAATTTCTGCAAGCTGGGTCGATAGTTGAGCATGTGATGCATTGGAAATCACTTAAAGTGTACCCACTCTTACAGGAGGTACAGAATCCAGAGGAAACACAGCTCTTGCATCCTTCAGGGCAATAATGGCAAGTTCCTAGCCGTCTTGAACGATAGACACCATAATACAAGTTATCATCGTTTCGGCATTTTTTACACTTCTTTTCGCTCTCACATTCCTCGCACATAAAGCCACAGTAAACACAGCTGGAGCTGTTTGCCAAGAAGTAACCACTCTGGCATGCAGTGCATTCTCCTTTTGCAGTGCAGTTTCGGCAACCAGTAACATTACAGTTTACGCAGTTTTTCTCCTCGTTGAGATAGTATCCAGGAGCACAAACATCGCAATAGTCAGGATTAGTGCAGTTGCTGCACCCTGCAGGGCAGGCTCTGCATAATTGGCGTGTAAAATCCACGAAACATCCTTCTCCGCAACGACTGAGGCAGGTATTTTCGGCTAGAATACCATACGCCAAGCAAGAAACAACCAATATAAAGAGAATTTTGGACATATATCGTGTGTACGAATGATATGTCTTGATTTTATTTATTTATATCCATTTAGTAATTTGGTTTTTATGGATGATTATTACTGTACGGAATAACTTCGATAGTCGTTAACCTCTGATCAAAAGGACTAATGACATCAATAACAAATTTACAGTATGATTTAGAAATTTTCGATTTCAATAATCAGTCAAGAAGCTGAATTTTCAAAGCAAAAGCAGTAGGATAACAAGTGTTTTGGTTAAGGGATCCCTGCGAGAAAATGCAGGGGATGAGTAAGTTGCAACGCAACTTTCGATCTCCTTCAAAAGCGACAACGCTACGTTTGAACTGCTGCTTTCTCTATTAAAAGAGCTATGTAAAATAACATAACGATTAAACGTTCATGGTAAATTCTGAATAGAATACTTCCATTATTTGAATATCATTTCAAAGCCAAGTAAAAAGATTGCATCCAAGAGTACATTTCAGACTGAGCAGCAACAGAGCACGTCTCAATTTGTCTTACACTTAAAGAATTTTTTCAAAAATTCTAGAAGTTGTAAAGAATCGCTTGCTTGATAATCAGGCGACGAATATCATTTAAGAAGGGCTCCTATTTTGCAAAATTAAATATTTGATGAATTAAAGATGCGCCTGTATGCTTTACCACATCATGGAACAGTGCAAAACACTTCAAAGAGACATAAAGAATGTCCCATACTATATTACTCGATTTGAGGTTACTCATTCCTCTGCGAATAAATAAATTCAAGAATTTTATTATCTATTAGACTTTTTGCTGTATGTGAAAACATCCTCTGCAGATATCTTTTTTCGATGAATGTGATCAATAGGTATGAACAGCTTTTAATACATCATTTTTATTTATATTTTTTTAGGGTAGAGAGACATTGACATTCTCAGTTTTTGTGTTGATACAATAAAATGAAATTTAAGAGCAAATGATCCACAATTCTTCCCACGAATCGCAACGATCTCAACTGAAACCAAGATAAGATTTTTGGCCTTATTCACTTATGGTTTAAGATTTGAAATGTGGGATTATATTATTTTGGTCAGTTTTCGAAAGACTTCTTTTTATCAACTTCATAAAGTTCAGCTTTTCAAGGCAAGTAGAGAGTTACTGATAAGCTTCATTAGCGTTAGGCAGAAAATTTCTTTTAGGCTATATTGTTAACCTGAAATTTGACTTCTTGACCTAGACAGGAGCGCGTATAAATGAGAACCTTTTGGTTCAATTAAAATTGTGAATAGCCATCCCATAACTGATGAAGATAATGATATGTGTTACAAATATTACCAAGTTTTGCTTCTATTAAGATAGAAGAAACTCCTCTCGAAAACTCCAAGGAACTTTTATCATAAATGGTAACGGTATCTCATTTTCCCGAAAACTTCCTAAAGATAATTTGAAATTCAAATCAGCTGGCATTTCTAATAGTAACAGTTTTCACAAAAGATTCGCCTTAAGCTTTTTCTCAACAAATTAAAGATATATACATAATTGTTGCGTACTTTTTTCCCTCTACTTATCCTTTTAACATTCGAGCAAAAAAAATAGCTCCCGAGTATATCTTCAAATACAAGCTCAGTCTGCTCTTAAAACTATTATATTATTGCTAACCATCAGCTATTGAAAGCCATTGGGCTAATGCTGATTATGAGATTCATTTCGATTTCCAAGTTTTTCATCTCCAACATTTGGTAAAATCTCACTCTGATCCACCTGTTCAAGCTGATTTGCTCCACCCTTCCCGAGCAACATTTTATCTTTGTCCTTCTGATCATCATTTTGCTCGCCGTTCTGTACCGGTTGGTTTAAGAATCTTTGCCCATCATGAAGAGTTAGAACGCTAGGTTTTTCTTGCTGAAGGCCAGGAATTCTTACTGATTGGCTATTACTCAAACTCATCATCTCGTCATATTCTCTGGCATATATCAAGTAGCTTTGAATTTGGAAGTTCAGAGACTTCACAAACACATTTTCGTGGGGTTCGTAGCGATAAACTCCAGGATACTCTTTCTCTAGCCAATATTTGGTCCTTTCGCTCACATTGATATGACCTGTCTTCCCACTAGACTCCATCTTGTTGGCGATTAATACATCAGGGCCGTAAATATCGTAACGAACGATGTCGGTGCCGATGATACCTCCAATAAGAGTACCCTAATATATATGAGAATATTAAAAATCTAACTCGATTAAGTTTCATAGAATACCGTATGAATCCCGATTCGCATGTCTAAGTCATCGAAATTAATCTCTTTGCGGGTTAATCTAATGATATCGATCATCGCAAGGGCCATTTGAACAACATTTCTCGCCTCTCTGCTTGGGTTCCGTTTATCTTTATCGATGAATCCCATTACCACATAACAGTCGCCAATCGTATAGACCTTGTACACCTGATGCCTCAGACATATTTTATCGAATTCTGTGCAGAGTTTCGAAAGCATCTTGACGACTTGGTCAGCTGTGACGCTTGCAGAGTATTTCGTAAAGCCAGCAATATCTGCAAAGAGAAGGGTGACGTCATGGAACTCATCGGTAAAGTTTCCTTTTGCCGTAGGGTCATTGAAATATTTTTGAATGGCCTACAATAGTGACGATATCTTATGACAAATGCATTTGAATGTTGTTAAAATACATGAGCTGGCAGCAGCTGATTGACGAGGTTAGCCTGCTCCTGTGACTTGAATTCTCTCACCTGCCGACTGTTATAGTTGATGATTTGGGTCCTTTGGCCAACCCAGACACTCACCAAACTGAACCCCATGAAGATCACCATAAAAAAGCAGTTTCCAAAACTAATAGCATCGTCGGCTATGTAAACAACCAAATACATAGCAAATGCAATGGCCGTGAATATCAAGCCCAAAACGAAGCTTAATCCACTTTGTAATAACAAAAATAATTAAAGAATCAGTAAGATACGGAATTACCTGCAGTTTACAGCAATGAGATAGAGAAACGCAATTTCCATGACCTGGATTGTGTGAACTTCGGCTTCGAAGTTGGCATCTCTCGCAAGAAACGCTTGCCCGACAACAACGATGATTCCGTACATATAGAGGACAAAGGTCGACACTGCCCTCAGATTTCTGTTGAGGAGCCATTTGGGCACAAGCAGAAGGAAGAGCAAGAACAAACAGTAAATTAATCTGAGAGGAATTATGACGTAGTCCAGATCGAATTCTGTTCTAACGGAAATTATCACGAGAGTCTGAAAGAGAAAGGCTATGAGCAAGACAACCATGCACTTCCTTTGAAAACTGCCTTGCTGTTCGAGCATGAACTGTGTGAAAAGTCGGGCTTGGTGGTTCTGCTCCTTTTTAAAAGTCAGGAAGTATCGATTCGGTTTCAACAGTTCTCCTTCAAAATCTTTGTCGTCATCCTCATAGTCATCGTCTTGATCGCCCGCTCCTTCTGATGCGTTGTCCTGGCTTCCTTTTGATTCATCTTGAGCAGAGTGCTGTCTTTGCATTTCCAATTCTTGGTGAATTTTTTCCTTGTTTTGCAGGATTTGCTTGAGGTTATTGAAAAGAGACTCCCTCTCGTTGTTGGTTTTCAAGGTGGAACTAATACTGTTTCTCCTTGCTTCTTTGATAGCAGGGAGGATTACAGGATTTTTATTAGCAACCGTGCTCTGGAAAGTAGCCTTTTGTTCTATATTACATTGAGTTTAGTATAAGAGCATGCTGTTAGAGTGTTATTACTATCAACAATCTCCTTCAACCTCTGACTTGCTTTTGTTTTCTTGGCCAGCGGTCTTTCAACAATCCACGTGGTCAGCGTGCCTTTTCCTTTAGCCTAGAGCAAAGCACTTAGTACAGAAGACAATAACTTTGTTAGATACTGCGACTTCTCTTTTCGCAAAGTGAAAATCTGAGCCTTGAACAAACGCGTACGCGTCATCTGAGATTGTAATTCTGTCGTTTAGCCCTGTTGAGCAAACTCTGCTCGTAGTGTTCACAGTATCTCCGATAAGAGAAAATTGCGGTTTGTGATAACCGATAATTCCTGCGATAACTCGACCATAGTGAATGCCAATTTTCAGCTTGATAGGTTTTCCTTCCGGACCATACGTCACCGTCTCCATGAAATCTTTCATCTGAAACGCCACGTTCAAGAGGCGTCTGACCGGATGTACCGTTAAGATGTTCCTGCTGATCCCATACTCGCAAGCTTTTAACCCACCGCACGCCATATACGTTTTTCCCACAGTCTAAGGAATGCAATGAGAAAATGAAGAAAAAGGATCATAGATACTTCAATTTTCTGGATGCCATGACTCATACATATGTTGTCGAACTCTCGGAAGATAAAGTCTAATATCCTGACGATGTTGTGTTTCTCGACATTTATAATCTTATCAAAGTCCACAAAATCACAAAACAGAATGGTCACTTCTCCCTGGTCGTCAGATACATCTCTTAGTCCTTTTGTTGTTTGAAGGGTAATTGCTTTTTCTTATTAAGACTAGTGCGTTACCTTTATTCAGTTTTTCTTTCACGAACTGAGGAACCAAAATTGAAAGAATATCGCTATTTCTTTGAATCTGCTGCTCTAAGTGTATATTTGCAGAAAACTCGTTTCGTTTCTCTCTTTCTTGCTGTGTCGATATTTATAATTCAAAAGCTAAGATCGAGTGTATTTACCTTGTAGGCGAAGTACACCGAGATTACTGTAATACATCCGACAAACACCATAGCTGAGATGATGACATAAAAATCGAGAAGACCTTCGTTTTGATCACCTTCAAATGGATCGGTGATCATTATATATGTAATTTCTCTGAAATTAGGGTTGTTGTTTAATAATCATAATGGAAAATTTTCATTACCTCGCATAGAATACCAGAGTATGGATGACACTAACCAAGGTAATTTTCCAATAGCTAACGTTAAAGTTTGTTGCCACAATTAAGGTGACCAAGGAAGAAACTAAGGCTGGCTCTACCAGAGATAGCCAATCATTTACGATTTTCGCCCCGATTCCTAAGCACATAAGCTACTACTGTCAGATCATCATAAAATGATAAAAAATATACTCCGAAGATGATGTTCTCATAATTCCGCTCGTAATATTTCGTAAATTGTATCAATGCAGCGAATGCAAGCACTCCACACAAGATCAATCGCTCCCCCATCAGTTTCGTGTCTTTTGATCCAATCAGTTGATCTCCAATAGTATAGGCGACAGCGCAGACAGCCACCACCAAGAGTGCTATTTGAGAGTACCGTTTACTGCTTTTAGCAACTATTTGCCTATATTCTCTTTCAGATCTCTGATCAGTAAACGTGAGAAACACATCCTTCATTCCAAATTTAGTTTTATTGAGATCTACCACACTCAGCACTAGAAAATTTATGACTTCATAAGCAGAAATATTCAAAAATTACTTTCAGTAATCGTCGAGTCGATCAAATCGCTGCTTTTGTAGTTCTTGAATACTGCTCTTACAATAATCCCCAATTGGCTATGGCCATGAATGTTAGCCAAAGACAGAACCGAAGAAATTTACAATTCCTGAGCGAAAGCGTCCATTGCATGCACCTTCACGGATTCATTGTTGAAGTCTTTTTGAACAAACAAGCTATCACGATCAAGGCTCAGGGCACCAAAGTGATCGTAAAACCTCAAGAACAGCTTTCCTGTGAAATGATGTGCCATCAGATAAGACACACCAACAGGAGCCACGATGATAAATACAAGTATACAAATGGTGACCCCGCGTTCGAAAATTTCAGCAGTAGCAGTATCGAGGGTAGCTTTTGTGAGTTGCGCCTCCCCATCGATGATAATGTAGATAGTCAAAGTTATCGTTGCCAAAATTAAGAAAGCGATTGCTATTAATTTCTTCCATCCTTTGAAATAGATGAAGAACTAGAGACAGGGCAAAAGTTAATTACAAGCAATTGAATCTATATTATTACCAATACGTTTGAAATCGAAATGATTCCGTAGAAAATTTCGAGACTCATCATCTCACGTGAGGCATTGATTCCTTCTTCACTGACTGAGTCTTGAATGGCGTAGATTACCACGTAGAAAATAATGCAAGCGTGAATAAGTGACTCGAAAACGGTTCTGAAGATGAAAAGCTGAAAGATCCTTTGTTTTTGGAGCTTTCCGTCCATGTATAAAGCCGGGAAATTCCTTAACACAATCGATGAGTCTCTAGGACTGGAAGCTGAGAACATAATGATTGGGAAGAACGTGAACAGGAACGAGAAGAAAAACACGAGGTTGGAGTTGATGACGGCAGTGTTAGTGAAGCTGCAATACCAACTGTAGAAAAAGATTGGGAAGCCGAGCAGATAGGACTTGTAGAAGAGATGAATGATGCTGATTTCAGTTTTTTGCATGTAATTGCGTCCATGAATTAGCAGGATGTCCTCCATTACCTTCAGAGATTGTATCCGAATGTCGCCAGCGTTCGTAGTATGTCTACTCTGGTCATTTTTATTCGCGATTTCGATACTAATGTCAGCGGTTTGCATCATAAGAGCGTCGTTCAGCCCATCACCGACTGCAAGTGTTATCGGTCGATCAGGGAAATGCTTTTGAACCATTTCAACGATCTCTTGCTTGTTTTTAGGAGACAAGCCATAGCCAATAAGTGTGCCTGACACAGCGCAAATAAAGGCGAAATTAGAGAGAAGATAGTTATCGCGCACTATCGTCTGCCAGGCATCTCCAGAAACCACTACGCCAGCGCTCAAAAGGATTTTATTTTTGCCTCCAAGCTCAGTCTTCCCGTAAACGGACTTGCGAAATTGGGTTGCAGAAGAGCTTCTCCCTCTTCCTATGTTTACCTCAGTCTTGCCTTGGGTTTCATCAATTTTCTTTTTAATGTTGTTCAGAATACTCCGGATCTGAGCCCTTGTGTCATCGTATTGAGTGGCATTGACAAAGTGAATGTCTCGCTTTTCATTTATAAATTCCAGCAGATATCCCGTGCTCATTGCTTGCTCATAGGTATCGCCAGTAAGCATCCAGCAGTTTATCCCGGCTTCTCTCATCGTAGACAGAGTTTCAGCTGCAAAAGGGGTTGTTTCATCCTGCAGACCAATGACTCCGACAAGTTTAAGCTTTCCTTCGTATTCGCAGGCTAGTTGCTCAAGTCCTTGGTTCTGATTGTAGAGACTGCTTTTCAAATTTTGGTATTTTTTAAAGAAATCCATTGCTTCTCCACCGCTGAGCTCTTTTTTTGCGAAAACAATCGTCCGATATCCATGCATCGTATTTTTCGCAACGATCTTGTTAAAAATATCAAGCTCTTGTTCATCCAGCACCAACCGCTCTCTCATCGAAACATCTGACCCTCTCACAAAGAGAGTCGCTGGAGCATCAAATTTTGCTGATGGCTCTCGGATGCACACGGACAGTCTTCGGCGACCGTATGAAAATTCATTAACTCCGAGGACGTTATAGTTCTTCTTTGTCCCATTCTCTCGTACTGTATATATAGAAGGATTATCTGGTCGATTTGACATTTCGAAATCATAGCCTAAGGACCTTGCGAATTTTAAAATCGCAGCATCTTCTGGAGTCACAGCTTCATAGACATATCCATCGGCTTGGTACTTCGTCCGGCAGGCGTGGCACAGAGAGAGGCACTTTGCAAGCTCATGGAGCTGGGCCTCAGAGTCTCCAGTGAGAAAATCATGTAAGAATTCGTTGGTATCAGCATCTCTCTGCAATATTTCGACCTCGTTTTTCAAATGTGAGATTGTGCCTGCGATGTGAGCTTCTGAGGTCTGGTTCAATGAGTTCACCGGGATTTTGTCCTTCTGGTCAACTTGCAGCAACGTATTGAGCTTAATATCAGGGAGGACTAAGCTAGTTGCATCTACTTCTCCCTTCAGCGAGCCAATCTCAGCATTCGGCTCAATTAAAATATATTCATTAATTTGCTGCAACCTACCCTTATTTTTGTTACGAAGATCAGTCTCGTCCTTTGTTTTATAGCTCGGTTTGTTAGGGCAAGTCAAACTAAAATGCTCGCCTTCGTTATTAACAACAATCTCGACCTCCATCGAAAAATCGTCCGAACCGCTTCTACGGAGCTCCGGCTCGCCAATATTCAGCAATTTATCATTATCATCCTTATCCTTCTGAAATGTCGAATGTTGATGCCCAGAGACGTTTTTCTGCGGCGTATGAGTATTGGTTTCCCTCCCCGGATCTTGTTGAAAGAACTCCTTATGGAAACTCCTCTTGTGAGGACTTATCGGAGAAGCAACAGAATATTTGGTTTTAGGAGGTGCTAGTTTCGCTTGGATTACATCAGAGTCGATCTTGTAGTTTTTCCAATTGGTGATTATACTCTTGATTTTGAAGTTCCCTGTTGAAAGCGTCCCAGTCTTATCCAGAAAGCAATAGGAAACTTGTCCGAGGTTGGGCATTGTATTTGGATTTAGGACTTTTATTTCTGTCTCTGGGTCTTGTGTCATTTTCACAGAAAAGGCAGATTGGAGATTTCTTCGTTGAAATAACAAAATAAGGTCGAGAGTACCATATATCGCGATGGGGAGCAAAGGGCCGTAAAGGACCAAGTAAAGAAAGAAATTCGAGCCGTCAAGGATTTCACCTTCTTCAAGGAGTTGGAACGAGTTTTGAGCTCGAGCGACAAGCACTACTGTGCTTATACCAGACATAATCACTACCAGAATTATGCTGAAAATCATGAAGTTTTGGGCAATTTTTTCGAAGTAGTTCTGCTTGTTTACACCAAAATTAGAATTTAACATAGTTTTGCAGGAATTTCCAGCGTAGACGACGATTCCGAAGACCCTAAATAATGATTATGGTGTGGTTACATTACACTTTCGTATTGATTGATTCATTTACCACTCAGTGTTTCGGAGCACACTACCTCTGAGTATAAGATTACTAATTGAAAGCTGCTCAGCTTTGGGGTCTTTTTTCAATTTTAAATAGCCTTCAAAATGCTTCAAGTCTTCGGTAGGGGCCTCGTAATCGAGTTTTCCCGTAAGCTTCTTGCGATACTGTGCAAAATCACTTTTGCCTGCAGTATTTCTTTCTACTACAGATGAATGATTAGAGTAAGCATTAACCGCTCGAAGTGTCATCAATTTTACAGCGAGTGAGACTGCAGGCTTTCTTTGTCTCCAACATATTACGTCCGTTAATATGACTGACATCTACAAGGCAAATATTCTCTCTGTTCTTCGTTGAGCTCGTATCAAGTACAACAATATCTGCCGGACAGATTTCATCTCGCTTGAGTAGAATTATCGAACCGACCTAAATTTGATATTAATGAGTTGCTAAATGTAAACATCGATGGTTACCTCTAAATCCTTCCACCGGACATTAGTTTCCTCCATACCACCTTGACCTTTTTTGCCTTTCTAAATGAAAAAAAGTTGCGGTGAAAAGATCAAATGTTTTGTATTTACTCTTGTATGCCGATTATTTATCACCGTATCTTCTCGATTACGGATGCAGTCCAGGAAGATCTCCTTTAAGAAGTTGATCAGGATATAGAACAGCATCGGAAAGATGTAAATCCATCTAATTGGTACCAAATTGAGCAAAAGAAAGAAATAATCACGTTTTACTGCGAGTAAGGTGAGATTGACCATCGCGAAAGCATGATAATCGAAGTTATTAGGAAAAATAAGTTGCCCAGTTTCATAAAGTTATGTAGTAGAAGTCGAGGTATTAATGTGATAAACTATGACATGACAGGATGATTAGCATGGTTTCGAAAAAAAAGTTGAATATACGCCGTATTTTTGAGTGGAGATAGCATTAGAGCGAGTGTCTCGATAGAAAGTCGCGTTTCCTTTGAGCAGGTCCAACTGACAGAAAGAATCAGGTAAGACAATAAATAATTGGTCCGATAGAGAGGTAAATATGGTTTACAGTGTATCGATTAGTGAGAGATTTTTGATTATATCCGGAATTAGGACCCCCCATTTGCTGGCGACCTCTTCCATCGAGGTTGCTGAGCTTCTGGTCGAGAAATGACATGCGTGATAAATTATAACAACGGCGATAATATATTAAAGCTCTGCTCAGAAAATTTGAATAAAATTAGTAAATTTTATTTTTATCAGGCAAATTTGCTTTTCAATCACTTCTTCAAAGAATTTAATAATGAAATGATGGGGTAAGCTCTTATCAAAGATGGGAGGAAGCTCTTATCGAAGATGGAAGGATTAGTTTATGATCCAAACCTAATAAACTTTCAGAGCTTAGGATTGCTATCAATATGTTTTCAACATGTAAACTTCTGATCAAGGGATGTTGATTGTCCTTAAAAAAAATCAAGCATTTTACGATATTGTCCAACGCCTAAAGGAAAACTTTTCGCACGCAATTTGAATACCCATTTCTATCTGAAAGTTCTCGTCAAACTTTCTAAGATCATGGAGAAGTAAGATTGAGAAGTTAATTAAAAAAAATAACGTTAAGTTCGGCCGCTTTTTTGGGAGTTCCTAAATTAATTAACAATCCAATCAAAAAACCCTAAAAACCCTGCTTGCCTATTAGATCCTTTCTCCTGGCTAGAGCGATCGGTAGTAGAGTCTTAGGAAGCAAGTCCTCGGACTCAGGCACCTTGAACCAAGGATATACCCGATTACAGAAAAAAGCTTATTTTGTTGGAATATCTTCATTTTAACCTCTAGTTGAGCAATGAGCATATTGTGACTCTCATGGGAGAATTCAATTTCAATTTACTTTGATTCTGGGACTCGTGAGACTTTCAGTCATGCATCTCGCTCTCATGTAATTTTTTGGAACCTGTCATAGGAACTTCTCTATTATGTACCAAATCCGATTTCTGTTCTGTCTGCGTGCAGCGCACATTTTGAACATATGTAGTATCAAGTAAGCTTTATACAGTGAATTTTAAGCATTGCCGTCCAAAGAATCAACCAGAAAAAGAGAGATACATGTCTAACAAGAGCTTCTATCCGTTAATTTGAAAGAAGAATCACTAAAACTATCGCTTGGCATTAGATATGTGCACTTTGAATCCTACGCTCTTAACATTAGATTTTTGTTTGAATTAAAGGGGAGAAGAGAACATACGCCTGATATTACAAGCTCATTTTTTTCTTAAAATTTCAGGGTAGGTTTTCTGAGTAGCACAATAAAAGTGAAGAAGACTTCATCCTTGTTGCGAAGATTTTGAGATATCTGTCTACGATTTTAGAAAGCAGAGGAATAAGTAGAGATTTGATTCTCAACTAAATCACTTTCTCTTAACATCTCCACATAAATTTTACTTTTTGAATAAAATGTAAATAATCTCGCTGACAAAAAAACCTAACGGTATTCCAAACTAGTCACAGCTCGTGAAATTGTTTTTCATCTCGGGCTGCTGAGATTCGAAATGTAACCATTTGCCTCCTTTTCTATCGACAACATCAGCAACAGATATCGATCTTACTTACTCGTCATTCATTTCATATAAAACTCACTATCGATAAAGTAATAGAATTAATGAGGTTCATAACAAATTAACAGCTCTTGTGTGTTTCCCGCTCTAATCTATTCAACGAGCCCCAATATTAAGGATCGATTATAGTAATTTTATTTGAGACTATGCTGGTTAAATTTTTGGATCCAATCTGCTATTTCAAATAATAGCACTCTCATTTTTGCAATTTACATAGAAAATGCAAATAAAATTCGAGCTCTTCAGCGATCCAGTCCTAACCTTGGCGGTCCAGCCAACCCGTTCAGCTACCTTGAAATTTGTTACAGTCTCGTTTCTCAACCAAATCAAATTATGGAGCTATTCTCCTTCCACAGACACCAGTCCAGCCCGAATAATTGCACTTGCTGAATTTGGACTACATGAAAAACAAGTCGGAAACGTCATTTGGTCTCCAGACGGGAAATACCTGCTGACAACCTGTGATTTCGCAGTCCTATGGGAGATAGTCGAGCCTAGATACAATAACAAATATCAAAAGTACTCATCCGAGCTTTTAGAAATCTATTCGGCAGCATGGTCACCAGATTCGACTCGTTTTATATTAGGCTATCAAAATGATATCCTATCACTGCACAACATCACCGACGGAAGCTCAGTCAAGCAGAAAATCGAATATTCAGCTCGCGCACTTGTCTGGGACCCATTGGACCGATATATCGCAATGCTGTGCTTCGACAATAATGTTTACATTCGAAAACTCTCAGAGCTAGGGTCAGTGTATAAAAAAGTCTCATTGAACGTGAAATGCAAAAAATTCAGCGATCATCTTACCAAAAGACGCGAGCGGAAGATTTCCTGGTCTCCGGATTGTAGTTATATAGTCTGCCCGAGCTACGAAGATTTTAAAGAGATTCCTATTGCTTGTATGCTTCTGAGAAAGAGTGATTTTGAAGTCGGTTATGTGCTGGCAGGTCCAACTTCCTCAATCTCTTGTGTCGCCTTCCAAGAGCAGATGTATAAAAATGAGTCCAACAGATCAGTGTATTCAATTTTTGCCATGGGAGACTCTGATGGCAATATAAGCATATGGAGGACGGGTAATAAAGGAAAGCCACTAAAGTATCTCAAGGGCGGGTCAGATGACATATCAATCGAAAGTTTGAACTGGTCAAAAGATGGAACCTTGCTCTTTGCTTCGACGACCAAGCGCTTTATGATCGTGGTAAAATTTAAGCAGGGATTTTTCGGGACGGCTCTAACTGATGAAGAGCGTGACGTTATTTTGAATAAACATTACGGTACTTCACAGGGAGGAACGACGTCAACGGAATCTCAGCAGTCCGTCATGCATATTGAGAAAATTGATCTTACGAAAATTTCCTCGAGCGCTGAATTATTGGAAGAGAGGTCTTCACCGATAAATTCCCAGCCAAAGAGCATACTGAGAGTCGAGAAATCAATGGACGGAAGAAGGGTCTATATCCCGACGATAAGACCGGCGCAGCCTTCCAGCTCGTCGATTATTTCTGGGTCGAAAAGTCAGGCTTCAATGGACATCGAAACGGGGAATAAACCAAGCGGAATAGACAGACAGAGTGTTGCAGATAAGGGAAGTCAGAGAGAATTCGATGGGTTTGTGAGTAAACCGAGCCGATTGGACAACTATGGGTTCTCGCAGAAGAAACCCGAAGCCGAAAGTCAAATTATCAAAGAAAAGCCGTATTCTGCGGATAAACAGATACTGTCAAATAAATCCAATATCACTGAGGGAATAAAAGCTGGAAACCCAGCGAGTCTGCCTAGCCAGCTAAATAGAGCCCAGGAAGAGGCGAAGAGAGCACCGACAATCCGCCAAGAGGAACCGAAGTTAAAAAGGGTTGATTTCCCATCACTTGCAAAGGTTAGCCAGGACAGCATGCATTCGAAGGTCATGTTTGAAAGGCCAAGCCCCTTCGAAAAGGATACCCAAATAAAATTAATTAACTACACGCTAGGGATCGAGCTCAAAGAGAATGACTTCGAAGAGAATGGAGAGCTAATCACCATGATTAGCTGCACTGGAAACTTGACCGAGAATATTAGCAAGAAGAGCATCTGGACAGACTTTGTGGAGGGAAAACTCCTCATATGCGAGGCAAATTCGAAGATTGTCTGCTATTACACCGATAAGCACTGCCTTTATTTGACTGCCCTTTCCGATGGAAGGAGATACGAGTTACCTCTTCTTTTCTTAAACATCGTCATGATAAAACTCAACGAGCGGAACGATATTATGCTGCTTAAAAACGACGGCCATTTGAAAGTTTTCAATATTGATACGCAGACAAACCTGCTTGATGAAAACATCAGCGATATCATCAGAGAGCTAGCGCCACCAGAACAACCGATAATCGAGAACATTCACCTAGGTGAAGATGGAGCGCCGTATTTCTTTGTGAACTCTGACCTAGGATTGTTTTATAACACCACACTGAAAGCCTGGCAGAAGCTCAATCAGCAGCTCTTAAGTTTAGATATCTTCAAAAATAAAACCAATGAAGGGAATCAAGATGCAATGGACGGTACTGAGGTGTCTTTCATTGAGAATTTCCATGAGTTTATTGGCTTGGATACCTCAAAACCTGGCGAACTTTCACTCGAGAAGAAGACAGGAGTGATTAGCAAGTTACAAGAAGCGCTTTTGTACTGCATCGCTAGGGATGATGCAGCTGCTTACGTCAAAACAGCCGAAGTTTACCTTGTAAAGCTCGCGCAATTCGAAGAATACAATAAGATTAGACAGTATGTGCTTAAGGACCTATGGGGAAAAGAAAGCTCAAAAGATCGCGTTTTCCTCAAGAAGCATAATGTGAATATCAAAGAGCTGATCAAGCGTTTTAAGGAAATGATGGTCAGTCTTGCGATAGCTGGTAACCGAAATTTACAATCAATAATCAAAGAATTCCAAGAACTTGCTGGGAGTTTAGATCAATCGATTTAGAGAATTCTAAGACGTACTAAACAGTCGAAGTTTATCTTTGAATTTATTAATGTGCAGTGACTTATCTGACATTTGTTGTAAAATTTCTCAAGTTTAAGAGATAATTCCTCAAATTGAAGCTTCGTGTGTGTAATTTCGGTTAATTTTCGTTTAATGAAAATACAGAAAGTACAGGAGAGAGCGAACTTTTGAACTGCCAAAAATAACATAGTATAAACTGAACCGTAGAAAAATGATGTTCGATGTGGAAATAAGACATATATATATATCACTTAATACTTTTTACTATAGAGAGAAATGGATTTTGTTGTAAATGCATAATTTCGAGTCTTAATTTATATATTTTCGTTGAATAACACGGCGATGTAAACCCAAATTGAGAGGACGAAGTGGTCGTAAGGGGCGATTGCG
>ENA-UOUE01000756-UOUE01000756.1-compost-metagenome-genome-assembly--contig:-NODE-756-length-24565-cov-4.634556_pt1 | contig 24565 bp, 18 predicted proteins | sample MGYA00238146_ERZ747223 | MGnify/ENA primary metagenome ERZ747223 (study PRJEB28781, sample SAMN06268865) | compost metagenome | isolation source: single cell | place: USA: California, Emeryville, Joint...
AATCTGATAGATGACGAAGGAGTTGCCGCATTCGCTCGAAATAAGTGTTCCTGGAGGAAGCTTAAGCTTATAGACTTGAGTGAAAATCTTATTTCTGCTCAAACAGCTTTGAGTTCTCTGCAGAGCAATGAGATATTCAGCCATGTTTCGATTATTATTATTGGAAATGACCAAATTTTATTTTAGATAGACTGAACTAAGTTTTTTATGTCAATTTCTTTTATCATATCCAAAATTTTCAAAAGGTTATCATTAAAAACTGGAAAACCAAGCAGCTTCCTCTTCAAGGCAAGTTAGATCTTTATGATATTGATTCAAAAGGTTGTCTCTGAAAAATTAGCTATATTGCTATATCCAAAATTGTTCTAACAGTAGCAGCACACTTATTTCTGATAGATTTTGAATATTAAATCGTTTGAAAGAAAGTAATGTCGAAAATAATGTTTATTCCTCGTCCCTTGGACGCAGCTTGGGACAGCACACAACCACCACATCATTTGGATGAGGTGAAACTTGATAATTTCTGTCTCCTAACTTCAAATGTATAGGATGCTTTAGAGCAGGAAGAGAATCAATTTGAAGAAGAACTGAAACAAGTAAATCAATTCTAATGAGAACGTGTTGCTTAGTTGACGTCTTAGATATATCACCAAGATATAAACATCTCGATGCCAGATTCTGCATTTAAAGAGGAAGACGATGAGGAGGAAGAAGAGGGTAATTATATTCTACTGACAACTATGATAAAAAGATTAGCTGACGATTTTATTGGAGATGACATGGAGATGATAGAAGATGACGGCGATGATCTTCAAATGCCGGTATGTTTCGACTGCAAATTGTGTTCGCTGATCGCACTGTATAGGGACCCTAGGATTCTCTCAAGACTTAAGAGCTTCGAGCCTCATAGACTGGAATTATTATTGTTTTGTATAGTTATTTGGTGGGTTGAGCCATGATGATTAAATTGACGTCTTTTGAAACTCACAAGCTACGAAGTTTACTTCTATAGATGCATTTATGAGCTGAAAAATGTGATACTAATTCGTTGCTGTGATGTCTGCAAAGATAGATTGCGAATCAAAAGGCTAGCTTATCTTTCTCAAATATATCAGTTGATATTCCTTCAAGATGTGATGATTCACATGTTGTGTTTCTTCTTCAGTGGAGCTATGAATACTAATAATAATTTTTTTGTAAAAAATACTTTCTGCTGTTAATCTTTGTTTAAATAAATTTCAATCTTCTATCAGAGAAAAATGAAGTATAAAAGAAGGCAAGAAATATCAATAACAAGGGTCGTCAATTTTGAATGACAATTAAACATGTCCAAACAAAAATTACTTGTAAATTTGGTACAAAGAGATAAATTGTTGAGCATATAAAGAGTTCTTGTAATGGTTAATGAATTAATTGAAAAGAGGGATTAAATTCTTTACAAAGAGTAATAAAGACATCAGTCCTTGTAATATACTGGTATTAGAACTGGATTATTTGCCGAAATTTTACTGACCTTTCGAAATTAGATTATGATAAATTACCTATCTATCAAAATACACTATAATTAAAATACTTAATAACTTGAGCATCCACTGTGCCAAAGTAAACAAAACATGGAAAAATGCTTGAATAAATCGAAATTCTCAGAATCTTTTCATCTATTATATTGCCCTCTGCTAGTTATTAGTATAGCGATAGGCTGCTAGCATTAGTATACTGAAACATAGTACAATTCATAAATATTCATGCACATTATGCTCCATATTGTCGTTAATACAATATAATAGATTGCTAATCTCGCACATCAAACGATAGTATCATTACAACCACCCTTTTGACTCTAGATAATCGTAAGTCCAAAAAACTCTCCCATCAGTTCTAACACGAAGAATGACCTCAGCCAAATAGGCAAAATTAAGTAACATTCTAACATCTAAATTCTCCGATTTTCTAAGTTCACTAACGATTGTTTCTCATCTGATTTTAAGTGGAAGCTAACTTTTATGTTGTTTTTAAGGCAAAAAAAAAATCGAATTACACAATTAATTCTTTTTTGATAGGTCGTGGGTTCATAAATCACGAGTTTATGAATCAGCGCTTAGTTTGTAAAGCCCAATAATAGTATGAAAAAATCACTTTCTCATGTATTCATAGACAGCTCTTCCTCGCAGCCTAAGTCGATCCAAAATCTGCGACAAATCAGGACCAATTTATCTCCAATTCATACTCGAATTACTTCTATCTCATTCCATCGAAAACTTACTCGGTTCCATACCTCTTTAAACATCCTAGGTTTGCTATCCTCTACAAATACAACCATGTCTGTGGTCTGGTGCTCTATTCTCTGGGCATTTTTCCTTAGTCCAAAATGACCATTTTAAGGAGAACTCCAGAAAGTTAAATTAAAGTGATTCGTTATCGTTCTCGTATTTTTACCTTGGATTAGCCAGAAAAAAATATTCTAAAGAACAACAAATAAAATGGGAAACAAAAAAAGTACTGTACTTAAATGCTCTTGTGAAAAGGATCTCAAAGGAGAAAAGGCCAAATGTACACTCCAATGCCTCTATTATTCTCACATTCTCCCTTTAGTTACTCACTATGAGATTGCAATACTGGAGAAAATATATACAGATCTTGCAGGTTCATCCTATTAGCCTAAATGTCTCATGACATTCTTTAATTACAGCAAGAAATGGAGGTCCGATCAATAAAGAAACATTTCTGCAGTTCTTTCCTTTCACCGTAAGCATTGAAGATAATATCTTCTAATTAGAATCTCTCATAGGGTCTCTGGGGTGAAAGGATCTTCGGGAGGTTCGACAAAGACCACGATGGAACGTTCGATTTCTCGGAGTTTCTTGGTGTGCTGAGTTATTGCTGCAAATGCAGCACGGAACAGAAAGTCCAAATACTATTCAATCTTTACGATGCTGATCGTGATGGCTATTTGGAGAAGAAAGACGTCCTTTGCATGGTAATTATCTCAGGCCTTTTTCCTAGCTAATTTCTCGAATACAAACCTCAAGCTCTACAACTACCCTAAATCACATCTGAAAATAATTATTGAAGATGTGAACGTCGCTCCTGATAGAGGAAAGAAAATGATGAACATGAAAAATTTTGAGAAAGTGCATTCCATGACCAACCTCTATTCGCGACAAAGCACGGGATTGCCGAGGAAGTCTGTCGACAGCAGCCAAGACATGCCAATGTTAATGATGAAAAAAGCTTTCTCTGCGATGCATAATAATGTTCACCGAAAAAACTCAGATGAAGAAAAGCAAGAGGCTGAGCGGAACAAAGTTAATAAGCCTAATGGACTCCCACATTCGATGGATGATGTCCCACAAGAATTTGAACAAGAGGAAGAAAGTAGTTTTGGGATGAATAGCAGTATCTTACTTCTAGTTAGAGTCTTATGAGGCAAAGCACAAAGACTTGCATAGAGATGTGACCAAACATAACGATATAAGCAACACACAGCACCCTACAGCTAGCAAATCAGAGCTCGTGAAGCGAGATGCGCTAAATACCCCTGGAGCGAACCTAAGGAAAACATTGTTGTCGGGTCAAGTCAAACAGGATAGACTTGTTAATAAAAAGGCACCAGCTGAACCGACTAAGCTAGATTTGCGACCGATTACGATTCCAGTGGCAACTAACGTTAATAATCGTCTCAAAAAATATGCAAGTTATCTCTTTGAGTCCTGCGAGAGGGCCAAAGCAACTGGAAAGTAATTTCGTATATGTTTGAGCGGGACGTTAATGACTTTCAGACTGTCGCTTCATGATTTTCAGAATTGGATTCAGGCCCATCCTGCAATGATCAAGTTCTTCAACGAGAGTTTTCATCAAGAACTATGGGGTAAGATTCTAATTTTGATCTCAGGATTTATCATTTCTGCTCAGAGGCTGAACCTCTCAACTCAGAAAATAAAATCTTCTCTTCTAGCTGCAGCAACTTCTTCCACAAAGCTGCTGATGTTTCTCACTTAAGTTCATTCTCAAGCCAACTCTCAGATAAACTTGGAGGTGGAAAAGATGATCCTAGAAGCAAAATTCCTCTTAAGTGCTACCAAAAGTATATATCTGTTCATGGCAAGCCAAATACTAATTTGTAATTTAAGACCACCTGAGTTTGCAAGCATCTTGAGGAGATACGAGCCAAAATCTTCCAAATTTAAAAAGCAACTTTTTGAACTAAGAGACCATTGTCTCTTTTACTACAATCATAGAAGAGCAAAGCTTCCTGATGGTGAATCATTACCTGCTTCTTTACTTTGCTCATTCCATACACTCACAGGGATTATCTGCCTCGACGGTTGCTGTGTTGAGGTCAAAGAAGACGAAGTGTCGAAAAATCGGTTTGGCTTTACTATAACTCACAAGAGTCCTACATATCCAACACATCATCTCTACTGCTCATGCAAGGAGGAACTTGATGCTTGGATGAATCATTTAGAGCCTTTTCAACAGTATTCTATAAAAAGAATCATCATCGAATTAATTGAATTTACAATTTCAAGTTCAAATCTCCATCAGTTCTATACAATCGGACCCAAAATCGGTGGTGGAAAATTCTCTGTAGTTTCGAAATGCGTAACCCTTATTGCTTTATTGTCGACTCATCTCGAATAGACATCCAAGATAGATGGCAAAGAATACGCGATCAAAGTCATCAACAAGCAGAAACTTAGCTCCGAAGAGCGCGAATTCCTTCTGTAAAATTTGATTTCTCGTACTCTCGGCTCATGCTCATCAAAGGGACGAAACATCGATGTTCAAAGTTCTCAATCATAAAAATATCATCAAGCACATTGATACGATAGAGAATAAATCCTTCTTGTACATCATCACTGAACTGGTCGGTGATGGCGATCTTTTTGATTACGTCCTCAAAAACGAATTTTTGGAAGGTGAATTTGAAAACCAGATAAACAGGAAAATAATTGAATTCTCTTTTTCTTCAGAGGTTGAAGCCCAAGTCGTGATGAAGCAGTTGCTAGACTGTTTGAGTTATCTCCATGATACTGGGATTATTCATCGAGATCTGAAGCCGGAAAATATTCTGATTCTCCTTGATCCGAGCACCCAGAAAATCAAGGAAATTAAGCTCATAGACTTTGGATTCGCAAAGTTTGTGACTGAAGACCACAAATTGACAGAGACTTGTGGCACTCCCAACTATGCAGGTACTCGAAAATTTATTCCATTAATGTAACAGATGTAATCCGTTTTTTCTAGCTCCGGAGGTATATATCGGAAAGGGCTATGACCAAAGAGCTGATATTTGGAGTGTAGGGATAATTATGCATTTCTTGTAATTGATTACTTCGCTTTTCTCCTCCTTACTATTATGTATTGCAGACTAAATGGCACTTTGCCTTTCGATGCGGATGACCTCGAAACAATAGTTGAACAGACAGTGCTCGACGACCTCGAGCTTGAAGGGAGATTCTGGCAGAATGTGTCCCCTGAAGCTAAAGATTTACTCACAAACCTACTTCGGAAAGACCCTTCAGAGAGGATATCTGTGAAAGAAGCTCTGCAACATCCTTGGATAAAGGTATAGACAAAGGATTGAAAAAAAAATTGAAAGTAATAATTTAGAAAACCAAAGAGGAGCTCTTAGAGTATTATGGCGCCAACTTTAAAAGGCAAAAAAGTCCTCTCAAGAAAAATAAATAATTCCTATCGACAGAAAAACCTCGCTCTAGATGGCTAGAAGATGTAAATTCTTTTTGGTTTTACAATAAGGCAAGCAAAACTAACAATACTATTACTCATTACGCAGAAAAGGAGATCGCTTATATATTTCCATTTGACTGCAGGTTTTTTTTTTTTAATCAGTAATAATAAATAATCAATAAGATACTACTTGTCAATAATCTATCTATATATACGCCGGCAGAAGATTCATTCCCTCTCCTGTAAATAAAAATTTCAAAACGAAATTTAGTTACAACTTTACGCGATCATTCCAATTTGAGAAAAACAGTTTTATATAACAGATACACAACAATTTATTTGCTTAAAAACTTTGGAAAAAATGAAAGAGCATTCACAGATATTACAGTTAACATCGACTCAAAAACAAAAAATGGTAGTTAAGTATCTTGCTCATACTCTATCCCTTGGAGATCCATGAAAACTTCGATTTCCTTCAACTCGAAAAATATTTGTTCGAGCTGGGCTGCCTCCCAGAACAGATACCCATTCAAAATCAGTTCTAAAATATCTAAATACACAAACGCCGGCACGATCTCAATTAGATAGAAATATTTCATACACATAATGATATTAATACTTCGCCTCCAGTAGGCGAGGATCCCTGCAACACTCACAATGAATTTGAGCAAGAAAACAGTGAAGGCCGTAATTATTATCGTTGTGTCGGTCATACCCAGAGGATAGCAAATTTGCAAACAAACCTTCCCGTCCTTTTCGATGATATTTTTCCTTAGAACAATCACTGCGATGAACAATCCCATAAACGTAAACAAAATCAAAAAGTTGACGATAAAGTATAACACATGCTGCCGAAGTTTCTGTTTCAATTGCTCGTATTTCTCCTCAGCTGCTGAAAATAGCCCATTTAATTGTGAGTCGCTCTCGTTGGATGGATCTAACGACTGATTATGATTATTGTAGGGTACATTATGGATGTCATGGTTGTGATAGCTATCTGAGTAATCAGAATCTTGATTTAATAGGGGCTGCTGGTTGTGAGGCGATTCCTGTTGATTTGAGTTGATATCGTGGCTCTGGCCTCCGATATGAGATGGTTGCATAGATCTATCAACTATTAACTTTCAGCTTAAGCAATTATTCAATTTAAATCCAAACTATTGATGAGTGCTCCTATGTATTATTATCAGAGTGCTCTGAGAGCCAATGCGAATTTGATATCTTCAAAAATACAAAGAAGGGTACAAGAAAACATCAGAAAGATCCAAGAAAAAACGTTTTATTAAGTTCGACTTTAATAAATCCTATTGCTTTTAGATGGAGTAGTAGTGGATATACTGCGTTTGTTATCACTTTTCGAAAAAGATTCTTTCGAAATTGTGTCGTTTTGACTATTTTCATACCGAGCGAGCTTCTCTTCAAGAAACGCGATGTGAGACGTCTATTTGAGTGAGGGTAAGTGATTAAATATTAACTTTTCATAAAAATGAAATACCTTCTTGATGAGCTCGTTTTGTAAATGCTCAATAATACCTGTAATACGAGTTATTTTAAAAGAACTTTTCCTTAACAATCAGTTTACTTGAGTATCTTTTGATAATTTCATCTTCTCTTTTCTGCAACATTTCATTGTTTGCTGGGTTCCCTAGGTGGATATAAGTTTAAGCTGCAATTGCTCGCAAATAATTATCCCTTACCTGTGCTCAGAAGAAAGGGTTTTTCATAGCGCTGATTCACACTGCTCAGCGGAGGCGACTGAGTTTTTTCCAGCTTCAGAGGACCTCCGGATTTGCTGCTTTCCAACGAAAGGTCATTGTCCATTCGATTAATAAGGGATTTTCGATCGTCACTCGTCATCTTCGAGATGAGATTTCTTATGGTATAATCCTTACTGTCACGGCTCATGTCACCTTCATTTGTAAATGATTTGAAACTTTGAGTCTATAACACAGGTGATTGATACAATTTTCGAGTATTAATTTAGATCATACCTGAAAACTATTGTTGAGCATTTGGGATTTTAGATATTCCACTTGCTCTTTGAGTTTAGCGTTCTCGTGATGAAGACCTGATGACCGCAATGTCAATAATAAGGTCAGTGATGAAAAAATTACTGTCCCCCATACTGCGAATTGGACTAGGGCTTTGATTCTTTTATGGGTATGCAAAGTTTTAGAGAATTGGTATGGCGACAATATTACTCTAACAAACACTTGCTCATTCACTTTTGCAAAGACTTTCACGCTCATTGCTCTGGAAGCAAAAAGCAGAGTTGACAGTGTTTCATCGTAGTTAATGAGCGTCGGTGAGACACATGCAACAATATTTGTTTTAGTGTTGCCTCTGAATATAAATGAAAGAGTTGTTATTGGAGAATCGAGAGAGGAATTGAATACCCTAAACAATCCGTCAGCAGTCTAGTGAGCTTACTGTCTCTAAAGGGAATATGACTGTTGGCAAAAACGAACTTATTAATTCTGCTCTCTTTCGCCAATGCGGCAATACAATTTCCTAATGCCGCGATTGATTTATTGATATTTTTCGTTCCTTCCGCTCGGATAGCCTCTGGTTGCGATTTCGATAGCCGCTCGCTACCCGCGAGATCCACTATTGTTAACGTTGCCTTTTTCATATGTTTCTTAAATTTTCAGGAATTATATAGCCTCTCCTTTGCTGTGAATACGTACCTTTCTTATTGGTGAGGTGGCACGATCAAAACTCTTTGACAGCGAAGCTTTCGAAGTCGATAGTGTGCTAGATCCATCGTCAGTTTCTTCGACCTCCATCCATCTCTGCTCAATCGTCAGTTGCATAAGCGCGTGAGATCTGCTTGAAGTTTTATTCTAAAAAAATACATGAAATTAGCTCAAAACCCCCGAGAAAATAGCCCAACCATTGCTGTTGCTTGAGTCATTCGTTGCTTAACAGCGCTCTGCACAAGCGAAATCACATCGTAAATATTTGACACAAGAACTTGCTTCAAACCCGTGACATAAACACCATTTTTAGGGTCCTCTCGTATTTGCAATGGATCCTATTCCTTGATTACTCTTTGTATTCATAAGAGGACAAAGTACTTTATCTTTGCTATCATCTAGCAAGTCAGAAATATTCTCCATATAAATCTGCATAAAAGATAGCGAGACTTGAAACTGTATTTTGCTGCTCATCTAGAGACTAATTAGCAAACAAAGCTCCAATAAGCAGAAAACCTCTTCAATGTATGAAAAAATATGATTCAGTGACCGAAAAACGATTCCTACAACAAAATATAACTTCTCTGCAGGAAAATGAGACGAATACCGCTATCTTTAGTTATATCTAAATTCTTTTGCACCTCAACGCTGCTCTTGGGTCCGAAAATTGTGAAGGTTTTTCCAGATCCGGTCTGTGGTAACGCAATTTGAAGTGTTGTTATTAGATAGAGCGATAGTTACTTGTCCATATGCCATGATAGTTCCATTAAAACCACGAAGAACATCATTCACGATTTTTTCAGCAGTGATCGCATAAGTTGCTTTCTATTTTTGTGAGCAAAAAAAGAATTATCATCATTTTTTCTGTAAATTCAGGTGCCTGAGTGATGTGAGGGCCGAGAATGAAGTCAAAACTGAAATCTTTGTCATCGTAGTGAGGTCTGATCAGTGTAAGTTTCTTCTGAGACTGAACAGAGTTAATTTTTTTTAATGAATATACGTCGAAAGCGTTTACTTCTCCGATTAGCACACAATCTTCAGTATTTTCGTCGAAAATATATTTCTTTTCGGTTTCCTCTTTGAGTTTTGGTCTAACTCTGACAAAGACTGGAGGGAAAATAGGTTAGGATGTGAGACAAAAGGGTTCTTTCACCATTAAATCGGCCTGAGCTATTCATTTTAAATTCAATAGAATTTAATATTGCTGTTTGAATTGAATAGCAGTATTGGTCATATTTAACTTTCTTCGAATTAGAGTGATCTCATTGAAAAGCTTCGGAATTCCGAAGTGTTTTGCCAAATTATATTCAGAAAAATGCTTAGAGTTTTATGCAAGAAGGGTGCTTAATAAATTGAGAAAAGGAAATAATCATTTGCACTTCTCTTAATATCGTAGTTAGTAACTAAACAGAGCATGTAGGCTAAGAAAAAATTTGTTTTTTCATTGACCATGCAATTTCCTTATAGCAGTGGGTGTTTAATATAATTAAAATTAGCTGTTTCACGATCGATAATGATAATTAAAAAACTCAATCTAACTTTCTTCTTCCTTTTTATTAAGTCATCTCGTATAAAAAGACTCTCAAAATATTTAGCTTTTAGCCTTTTTGTTGAAAATTGCATGTAATCCACAATTATTTCTTCTTTCTCTATAATCACCGCCGATCTAATTCAATTTATGGCGCTACATCAGATTTGTTAATGCGAACCTGCCATAGAAATCTCCCAACAATAACAAATTAAGAATCCTGTCATTAACGAGGTCGCAGGCATGATCTAGCAGATCTCAACGGTTATTTTGTTAGTGTTAAACAAATATATGGTGAGACAACTTCATCAAAGTTTCAACTAATAAAATCAAAGCTGAGTCTCAATTTAGATTTCAAATAAAGATTATAACTCGCATAACAACGTCTTTTCTAGTGAGTCGATTCTGACGTTGTTATGTATAGATTTTATCGAGCTTGTGAATGGTAAGATCCAATCTCCTTATAATAGAGGCAGCATTTTTGTAATTTATTACGCCTAATGGAAAAAATGAGCAGTTCTCTCTCGAAACTCAGTGATGTGCGGAGGCCTCAAAATCACTCACTGTGCACTCTCTTATCAAGCTTAAATATGAATCCAACAGCATCGTCCTCGACTCCCGAAGCCTTCCAACGCAAGTAAGTTTCGAAAATTTTTGAATTTATTCAAAGAACTCAAACATTTAAGCTCCCTTGGTAAAACATCGAGATAAATTTTTATTATGCTCTCGATCGTTCAAATCTATTTTCTAAAATTTCAGAAAAATGATTCTAAAATGCAGCTAATTAGATTTAATTCCGACTCCGACTTTCTAAGTTTATTAAATAAGTATCTAAGTATAGCGTTACTGAAAAGAAGTTTTTGATTGGTAATTTCATCAAAATTTAATGGTCAGATTCTTTTCTTTACATCATCTCCTTACATATATATGCGCGTTTATCCTCGTTTTCTGAGAGAATTGGGTTCTAGATAGAAGGAAAAGCTTATACTTTCATCGAATATTCACATCGTCATCATTTGAGAACATTTTATTGATTATAAAACTTTTATTCCAGCTTTTTCATAACGAATAAAAGTACAATTCTGATTAACGTTTGAACTCGGTTCCTTGGTCCAGTGATTCTCACATCGATTAAAAAATTTAACAAATTTTCACAATTAACTAGTGCAAAAAAAACGCGAAGTCCATGAACAAAGCGGCTTGCTTATTTAAAACCCTGTTCTCCAAAAAGGGCAAATCAAAAGAAAAATCATCAAATTACAAGTCGAGCAAAACAATGCCTTCTTTTATGAAGTATGCAGCCAGAAACCCCCATAAATCGAAAATTCAAATCCGCCTTGTTTACAAAAATCAACTCTTCGCCAACATTTGTCTAGACAAATCCAAAGCCTCAAGTCTTTCCTGCGACTGGCTACTGAAAGAGGCACAGAGCCGGTTCAAAAACGCTGACTCAGCGAACGGATTCGCCACAGAGTTTCCGAGGATAGTCGCTTTGAAGACAGTCCCCACATCACTCGCTATTGACTATTGGTTGACTCTTCCCACAGGGAATTTGGGCATCCTCCCTAATAAGCTCACATTAGAGCCAATAATATATGAAGGAAGCACAAAATATACCACCGACTTTGAAAACCGAGGGAAAGTGTCCCTGACTGATTTCGAAGTCTGTGGGCTAATAGGCAGAGGAGCATTTGCGAAAGTTTATTTGGGTATTTCTAGACTATTTGAATTAACCGATTGAAATTTGATTAGCGAGGAAGAAAAAGGATGGTAAATTTTACGCATTAAAGCAAATACAAAAGACACATCTTGATGAGAAAGAAAGAAATCGGCTGATTGGAGAAAGGAATAATTTGCTGAAGCTGCAGAATATGAAAACTGTTGAATTATACAACGCATTTCAGACAGTAAATGAAAAATTTTTTTACTTAAGCTGACGAGCTTTTTTGAAGGAAAACTATTGCTATTTAGTCATGAGATATTGTCCTGCTGGCGACCTCATGCGGGTTCTGGACTTAACTGGTACTTTCCAAGAAGAAGAAGCAAAGCATTATATACTAAGTATTGCAAAAGGCCTCGAGGCAATCCATTCTCAAGGAATCTTATATCGAGATCTAAAGGTATACAATTTCATTAGAGGACAGGTCCTCATAGAGAGTAGCTTGAGAATTTGCTATTAGATCTGAATGGAGAGATCTACTTCGGAGACTTTGGACTGAGCAAAGACGTTTCGAATTCCAAACAGTTGAATTATACGATTTGTGGCACACCTGGGTAAACCATTCTAATTCAAGGAGGTAATAATTTGATCCACTTTCAAAGGCTGTATGCACCAGAAATCCTGAGCAATCAAGGTTATTCCTTTACAGCTGATTATTACAATTTGGGGATAATTACATACGAACTAGTCTCAAGGGAATTGGCTTTTGCGAAGCAAATAGAGAAAAAGGACTTGAATAACGGCATTTATAGCGGCAATATTGAAATACCTTCAAATTTGAGTCCAAACCTTCAGAATTTTTTGAAAAAATTGCTTGAACCAAACCCTCGAAACAGACTGGGAAAAAATGGAATACATGAAATAATCAACCATCCTTGGTTACAAGATGCCATAACTTCGCCTCCTTTTAAGTTTCCAGTATTCAATATCAACAAATTCGTGAGGAGAGTCGATCCTGATATCGACAAAGGCCAAGACGTTGATTTCATTCCCATTAGTTGGTATGATGAAAGGTATCCCTGTCCACTGAAGAGGAAAATCAGTTCCTTTTCACTCTATTCACAGGAAGAGTTCAGTGGTTCAGATGATGAGAACAAGCTTGATGAGCATACGAATAATAAAAGAGGAATAGTCGCATCTCACACGATGAACGAAGAGATATTTACGGAACCTGAGCTTTTCAGAAGTAAGCTAAAAACAAGCCCTCTAAAGATTATCAAAGCTCCCGAAAAATCTCAACCGTGCCTTCAGAAAGAAAATGACACTTGCGATTTAAGTGAAACTGATGAAATGGGAGCAGATGAGCAGTGCTCATGTCCGATGAAACTCGTTAATCATGAATTGAACGTAGCTGCTAAGCTACTGAGCCGTCATGAAGGAAGTTTTCTTTCGTAGGGATGGCAAAGTACTTTTTTTTTTTTCCTTCTATGAAATTATTTGAATAATATTAATTAATTGAACGTAATTGCCAAGTCTTTGTTTGTTTGTGCAGGTACAACCTATGTAATGAAATATTGCTGGTAATTTGTTGAGTATGGAGCAGCTCGTTGCATCGAATACGAGTCTCCAATATATTTTGCATGATGAGAATAAGGCTGATGCATATTAACAAGTTGGTAAATTTGTTTGAAGGGTATATGATATTAAAGCGGTGTTATTACATCCGCAATATTAGAAGTTAACGTTAGTTTATAGCATCATTATTTGAAGATCTACATTTGTCCTCATTAGAGACCGCTATCCGTAAGTTTCAGAATGCCAGAAATGTCACGGAGTTTATATCCCAAAAGATGAGGAAAAAGAATGTATTTTTTTCCGTTTTAATAAAACTACTTTTTAAGGCTGCAGCGACCAAATTGCATCTCCTGTTGGATTTAAATTTTTTAATTTTTTCAACTAAACGCAGAGAAATTTTTGAAAAAGCACTCGCTCAATCGAAGACCGAAGAACCATGCCCTTTCAAAAGCTCCTTCGAGCGAATTCTGCTTTCTTTATCCGCCTCCTCGATACTGTCACGATTTCCAAAACAGAAGCGATAATTTTACTTTTAATCTACCATACAGAGCAAATCGCGATATTCTTCAGCTCTCATCACAATTGGCCTCAAGATAAAATCTCAGGCATTTTCCTCTATGCCCAAGACATATCTCAAATTGTCAATCTCAGGAGCATCCTCGACTGGATAACTATTCCAATTGACTCAATTACCTTTATATCAGCAGTTACCATCTTCACAGCACTGGTCTTCTCCTCTTACGTATACATGCTTTACTTACATCTCGACGAAGACTACGAAATCACATCGCGACTAGAAAAATATATGTTTTCATTTCTGCTCTACGTATCTAAATATTCGACTTTCATCCTAACTATTCCTATGTTTCAAACTTGCTTGCTGAACATGGGCACAGGATCAGCTCCTCATGTAGTGCTTGGGATTCTCTCTTTTATTTTCTTCTTTTCATTCTCAATCGCGGAAAAGATTTTTTTCGAAGAGGACGGTTTCCTGGAATCTAATTACCTCTGTAAAACTGCTAGTTATCAGAAAATTTACGACTGCATTATCTTTCTTATCGTCTTGTCTTCAGAAGCGTTTGGCACTGGCGACACCTACCGCATGATCATGAGCGGTGCGATGACGATTTTCTTCATTATCAACGCTTGGAGAGTACTTACTTGGGACTACTTCTACATAACGCAAATTCATAAAATCCACCTCGGGTTCATCGGATTGAAGCTACCCATTAGCGCATATTTATTCATAAGCTCAATCCTTCAGTTAGCTGGAATCAGAGACGTATATGATATTCCCTTTGGAATCGCTGTCGTGATGGGTTGGAAGATCGCGATGAATATCCAGCATCGCATTGAGAAAGATCTGCTGAGAGACTTCAAAACGATAAAAACCGCTTCTCATGCGGACCGATATATGAAATTCCTTGTGAATACATCAAATCTTTACACGAAAGTCGACTCTGATATGTTCAATTATTCTGAGGAGGAGCTCTATGGGAATTTGAATGCGACCTATCATTTTGGGATATTTGCTAACTGCTACTATCGCGACTATATGGACTCTGACTCTATTTTGATGGCACAAGAGCTCTACGACCCTTCAAAGTTAAAGACGTACTTCGCGCAACCTCTCACCGATCAGGAGTTCATCATGAAACGCATTCCGAAGGATGTTATCCTTTACAAGCATTTTATCAAGAATCTGTATTTGTATTTCACCAAATTGTTTCCTAAATCCGACGCTCTGCATTTAAGCTTTGCTTCATTCCTGCTTTATTATCTCCGCCACAGTCACCTCGTGATTTTGACCTGCTTTCATCTCAAGAAACTGAGAGAGTTATCAGTCATCGATTTCAGGACGGAGTTTTCGAGAAGGCGCATCCTCAAAACTGTGAGCAAGTTGCAAGATTCACTGGACTTAGTGCGAAGAGAAGACAATAACTACACGAATCTCGATATTAAAGGAGTTAGGGATTTCGAGGAAAAGTATATCTCATTCACGGAGAAAGTAAATACGTTTGTCAAGAAATATCACGATTTTTTTGATCAAATCGCGCAAGAAACCCTCTCTCTCGACTCGCTGTACCAGGCTGGGAATGCTCTTACTGTGCTGCTTGAAAATATTAAATCTGATTATAAGAATAACCTGAGAGGGAGCCCGCTGGCGACGCAATTGTACGCAGAATTCCAAGGGTTTGTCCTCATGGACGAGATAGAAGCACTGGAAGTAGCTAAGCAGCTGGAGATTCAGCTCAACAAGATCGAGATGTACTCACGCCTTGAAAAAGATTTCTATGAGATTGAGCTTATGTTCAACAAAGATGCGAGTATAATTCAAATCGGCGCTCATTTCGAGAATCTGGGTAAAATTATATCGGTAAATGAAGGCTGTGTGAGACTCTTCGGGTATCAGTCGAAGGAGTTGGTCCTTGCGAATGTGAATACGATTATGCCGAGGTTGTTGAGAGTCCATCATGATGGGTTTTTGAGGAATTACTTTGGGACAGGAAAAGAAACAATTCTTTATCGTGAGCAGCGGTCGTTCGGTCTAAACAGGGATGGATTTGTTTTTCCTTTGAGTCTGCTGGTGAAACCCATGGTAAATTTAGAAACTAGCCAGTTCATGTTTATTTCGTACATGAGATCGCTAAAAACGAGCAATGAGTATATTATCACAGACACTAATGGCTCAATAGATGGTATTTCCGAAAATTTAGCTAAAGCTCTTGGAATCAGTGCAGAATTGCTTGATTCAAACTTGTTACAGATGCAACTTATCTGCCCGGAACTAATTCCTTTGTTTGAAATCAAGCCCGAAGGTGGAAATAACTTCGTCCGAATGCTACAAAAGAATCGAGCGTCACTGGAACCATCTCGTTCCTCGAATCGTGGCTCTTTGCTATATAGTGATTATAAAGATATTAGAGATTTTAATCACTTGATCGCTGGAGCAGAGGAAATTAATTTTCATGTTATCTTGCGGAACAACCCGCAAGAGTACTGCGTTCGATTAGGAGAATTGCTACCAAGGAACGCGCTGGAGTTATTTACGACCTTATTTGAGAACGCCCGAGCCGTCAAAACGATAGAAAGCACATTAACAGCCCAACTAACCCTCGCAATGAGCAACATTGCGAACACTCCCATCGAGCAAATCACACAAGTGACTGGGTATATCAGTCAATTTACCAGTTCACGAGGAGCAGTGCGCTGGTATATATTCCGCTTTGTAGGACTCGAAAACCTCAACGCGCTTGTGCAGAAGAAAAAAGAAAGAGAGAGCAAAAGAATTCAAAGTTTGGATAAAGATTTAATGAAAAAGGCAACTAAAGCCATATTGAAGTCGCTGTCGAAAAGACAAGGCCCTAATTCTCTTAGTAATGCATCTCAAAGCAATCTGGAAGCGGGTTCTGAAGTCCAACCAAAGTCTAAACTAGAAGCTTTTGTCAACGATTTGAAAGACCCTGGCGAAGAAGGACACATTCTGCTCTCAGCTCACAGACTTCAACCACCTGAGATATTAGTAACTAACACGGAACAGGAAGAAATGAGCGCAAATAGTGGAAGAAGCGCATCTCTAAATAGCACGATCATACAACCTCTTGATGGTATGAGAGAAGAACTCAGAGACACTATTCTGAAGAACGGGAAATTCAAGCCTGACGCCGAGGACTCGCTGATAGCGAAAGGGGAGTTCTTAAACACAAATCAGCTTAACAAACTTCTATACGAGCATAAATTCGAGGCAGAGCCCGAAATGAATCAGGTTGTTAAATCTGAGACCAGTAATAATGAATCATTGATCGCGCCTGCTCTGGTTAAGACTGAGAACAGCGTTTTGTCTCCTAGAGGAACCACCCAGAGAGATAAGACCTTTACTCGCAGAAAAGACGGGAAACCAGCGAGTCTTCTTGCCCCGTCGAGCATGGCGAACACTTATGTGCCGAGCCAAAATTATGTCTTTTCTTATAGCAATATTTCGAATGAAGAAAACCTAAGAAGGAAAACTGCAACTCTTGAAGATATGTCTGATTCCAACAGAGGGGACAAGTTTTTGGGTGGTCTTGGTGAAGGGAGGAAAGATTTCATTTATGGGATTTTCAAAGAGGCGCTGGATAAACTAGGAAACGAAAAGTTCATAAAGAAAAATCTTAAACACGAAATCGAAGGAACCGGAAGCCATGGAGGCTCTGAGTTGACTTGGAAGTACGATTTCAGGGCACTCAGGAGCGCGATTAAAACGGAGCACATCCCTAACCATTACTACCAGTCACTTGGACTTATATATTTCCTCTTCGCTTTCGTGGTGGCTTCGTTTGTTGGATTTGGCATTGCTTGCATGTTAACCTTCCAAAACTTGAGAGCGACACCGGGACTTATTAGCAATACTAATAGGATCGCGTATAAGGTCTATAAAATCGGCTCTTCCAGTTTCGACTTATACCTCATGTATCAACTGATGTATCAAGGTGCAACTGTGCCTTTAGGCACCAGCGAATTCATCGATGGCCTCCGAAGGGACCAATCGATTCTGCGGACAGAGCTTCTATATTTTGCCAATAACCACAGCTTTTTCCTCGATTATTATGGTAATATCACCGAGGTAACTGAGCAACCGATTCCAATCAACTTCATCGATATCACAGTCCATTTGGAAGACTATTTCTCGAGCCTGTTGCTCACATCAATACAACTCCCCATTGATTATTTTTCTGAATTGCAGACCACACCAGTCGCTAGCTGGAGCGTGCAACCTATTGAAGATATAATGTCCACGTACTTAGCAATGTCCGATCCGATAAATAACTGGGTCGATTTCTTCGGAACGAGTGAGTCTCGAGCAGACTCCGAGCTAAATGCGATTATTATTAAAATTGTAGTGATTTGCGTTGCTATTTTAGTCCTTGCATGTCTCCTGATTTGGAAACTTTTATCGACGACCGGGCTGATTGACGTGACAATTTTCCAGATGACGTATTTGACGCATTCCGAGCTTATGGAAATGAAAGATAGAATTGTGCAAGCGAAAAAGATATTCAATGACTTGAATTTAGGCAGCGAACTCGCGTTTCATGTCAAAGGGAAAGAAAAAGCTGACGGCTGGAATTCCAAAAAAACCAAGAAAAGAATTTGGCACATGAAAATTTCTTCCTTCAGATGGGCCATTCCGACGATGCTATTAGCAATCTATTGCATCAGTATTCAGATCTTGATCAACATCGTTGATTTAGAGTTCCTGAAGCAGAATAGCATTCATACGTCCAATTTGCAATTCCTTTCGAACGAGGTGTTGACCCTTCAAAGATTCGCCACTGAGTTTAAAAACTACACGCTTTTCCAAAAGCAGAGCGACACGAATCAGGCGATATATCAAAATATTGCCGACTCCTTTACGACAGAAATAGATCAAACGAGCTCGAGTTATCAACTCGCCCTCTCCAGAATTACCGAGATCGAACCACCAGACACGCAGGAGACGTTTTACAATATAATGTTTTTGAATATTTGTAATTATTCCACTAATGTGACATGTCCGTCTCTGATGAGTGGATTGTTGGGCAAGGGACTGCTAACTGCGAAGATTGGAATAATAGATAATATGAAGAAACAGATGGATTCGAGTTATACGGAGGAGACTCTCTTTGAAAGCTTTATGGAGATAACTAATAGCACGGATATAATTCATAGGGTGGTTACATCGATGATAGAAACCGCGATGGATGAGGCTCATGCAAACATGAGCAGAAGTATAATCATTCTGGTTGTGTTGGTTCCGGGCGTGCTATTCCTGAGTTTGGTAGTTTTCAGAATCTATTGGAGGAAGTCGTTCCGAAAATTGAGGGAAGAGATAATTCAAGCCAGAAAGGTGTTGGAGCTGATTCCGATTCCATATATTATTGATAACTCTCGTCTTAAGAGCTTCGTGACCAGAACTTCGTCGTTGATTCTCAGATAGTTGTTCTTTATGTGTGTGTATATGAAGATTTTACATTTTGTTTGAGAGATTTCAAATCACAATTTGTTGATGTTTCAAGAAAACTATCGTATCTCTTTGAGAGTTTTTAATATGCCAGACTGCTCAGATGCGTTTTTTGGGTTGTTATTAAAAGATGACTCCTATGCTAATCCCAGGCTGTTAAATTGATTATTACTGTGAGCCGACAGCTTATAGAGAACTTGCTTTACAACAATAATATCAGGAAACTCAGTATTGCTAGAGTTGAAGTATCTCAGAGTAATGAAACGTGAAACTCAGGTTCCCGCATGAGATGCTTCGATGAGTATTGGAGCGACTCAGTGGGATTGAAAATAAATGAGCCAGATAATTAGTAATTAAAATGCAGACAATTCCTCCTGTTAGGGCAATTTACGGTATGAACTATTCCTGGAATTAACATTGACCGACAGCATAGGATACGCCCTCACCCTAATCATCATTGTATGTATCAATTAGTGAGCTATTGTATATTTGCTCAACTGTGATGCAGTTAAATGGAATTCATAGGTTTGTTATGTGATTCATTCATGATTTATGTAGTATAGAGGATACGACATAGCTAAGTAACAAGGAGTGTGAGTACCTTAACTGCTAAACAACACGAGCGAAGTAGTTGCCAGTATAAATTCGGTCCAAAGATTGCTCAATGAATAAATTTTGGAGCAGCAGGGTTTCACGAGCCATAACAGCACAGAGCACCACCAAAACAAATCTCTTCGCATTGAGAAAAGTACCTATTATGTGATAGATAGCCAAAGCCGTCCAGCCAAACCTTAAAAACCCAGCCTTGTTTGAGTCTTGATTACGTTTCGCAATTATGCCTGAGATTAAGAAGTAAAGATGGATCGTAAAAACGACAAAGTAGCCCATAAAGCCCATCAGAGTCTTGTCGTACGCGTGGAAGATATATGAGTCAATCCAACCGTCGTTCTCACTGGCTAAGGAGTAGACGATCATGATAAAGGTGGCGATTTCGAAAAAAATAAGTGTGATGCTAAAAGGAATGAAGAATCGATGGCACCCCTTTTGAAGTCTGAATTCAGCTTCTTTGTAGATTGGAGTATCTCCACCGGCCGACTGAGTAAGGAAGGAATCTGTGCCCATTTTGACTCAAGTTCTTATTTATTTATTTTTTAAAAGAATATTTGGCTTAAGCGTCTTAAAGTGAGAGTTGTTCTCATGAGACTGCTGATTAAATAAATTTAGTTCCCCTTTCAGAAGAAAAAAAATTGACTTGCCTTTTCAAAATTGTTTCTAAAGTATTCTGGCTTGATAGCGGTTATCATAGCAATGTAAAGCGACAAAAAAGAGCGAGAGAGTTTCCTTCCATGCTATATGCTATCCCATTTACATACTAATTTGCAGCGATCATCTCCTCAAAACAAATAAAACATTTTCAACCTCCTATTTGAGAGTATTCAACTCATTAATTAATAGGACTCTATAACAATTTCGAATACTCTCTTTACCAAACTCATTTCTTGAACGAAAAATTTAAACACCAATAAAGAATTCAACAATTCTACAAAGAGAGACAAACTCTCACAGTAAAACCGAGCCTAATATGAAAAAATTTAGAAACGGTATAGCAACACTATTTCTGATGAAATCAATATTCCCTAGAACTAAACTATAAAAATTCGCAGTTCCGAAGTGAATACATCCATAGCTCCTTCGTGATTTCAAATCTACAGAGATAATTCATCATCAAGATTTTTACTTTCCACAAACCCTCTGATCTCTTCATCATTTTCCACAGGCTTTTTTAACTTCTGATATTTGATTGTAGGTTTCTGATTTGAATAAGCGCTAGTTTGAGTCTGTACATCCCCTATCTCTTTTCCACTGCTTTTAAGTTTGTTTTTACTCATCGATTGGTTTAGCAACATACTTTTAAGGCCTCCATTGCTCTTTACCGCATTCTCCTTCAACTGAAAGTCATGGTAACTTTTTACATTCGATCGAGGCTCATGCAGGTGGTCATGACTCAAATGCAACTCTTCTTCAAAATTCGCTGTCTGGCGGTGTTGGCTAACCGAATTTGTATTTCTCATGCTCGAAACGTTAATAACCACCAGTCTCCCATTAAATTTATTCGCACTCAGCAAAATACCCTTCTCATCAAGATACAACAGCTTAAAATGCTGCAATATCCCATCGTCATCGAATCGAATCTGCCCTTGTAACTTGGATTCCGTTGCCGTTCCCGCCATAATTCCATGTGTTGAATTCGCTAAAAAGATTAGGCCGTCACTATTCCCGGCTGCCATACTTGTAATAACAAACGGACTCGTCTTGGAGTTAAAATGCATAATCCGCGAGAGCAGAGGTGGCTGCACCTTATTCAAGTCCCAGATTTTGACCAACCCGTCTGTGGAGCTCCCTACAAGTAAATTTGGACCAGTAAAATGAACGATACTCACAAAAGGCACAGGAGCATGACCTTCTAGCTCCAGAATCGCATTACCTGTTTTAGGGTCCATTAGGAAGATTTTTCCTGTTTGCTCACAACCAGCCGCGATCCATCTTCGGCCTTCCTCTTTGTTAGAGGTCACAAAACAAACTTGAGAGATTTGATTCGTTGGGACTTTGATGGGCGCATCTTCCTTCTTCTTCATCAGGTCCCAAACGCGGATGTCGAGGAAATTACCATGACTATACAGCGTGCCAGAAGTATCATCATAGAGCATTCCAGTCACATTGCTCTCGTGTTTCAGTACCATAATGCAGTCGTAAGAAGAGAGCTCCCAGACTTTTATCATCTTGTCTTTCGCGCAAGAAAAAAGATAATGCTGACTGCCCACAAGGCTATTAATGGTATTCGAGTGAGCAGTCAGAAGTTTGGTCACCACTGGCGCCGGGTTTATTTTCTGAAAAGCAAGTTTGTGAAACTGGTCACCGCGAATTACCCCTCCTATCACGATTACATCCTCATGAGGAAGATAAGTCATCGCCTCGATCACTTTCATTTTCGTGTCAATGGTTTCGAATGCAAGCTCGAAATTTTTCGTCAGATCAGCGAGCTGTGTACCTCCTCCTCTTCCCCCAAGTTTTTTCGCCATTTCTCCCTCTTTAAATGGCAGCACAGTATTGTTTTGAATACGCTCTCGAAGTAGCGATGACGAAGCGTTTATTTTTGGCAGCGAGGCGTTTTTCTTAAATGGTGATACAGAATGGCTACGAGTCGTTGCAGGGTTGCCTTTCAGAGGAAACTCATCTAAATGTAATAGCTTATCAAGCAGCCCTTTGCAGTACTCTACCTGCTGACTGCACCGAGTGTGAGTTTCCGAAGCAACGACGTTGAATTTGCTTCTGTCCATTTTCATTTGCACTCTCAGAAGATCCGCGAGGTCAACAAACGTGTCAACGCATTCTGCTAACCTGTCCTCGTTGGGCTGCTTGTATAGACCTTTCATAAGAGTTCTATAATTTGCATGGGTTTCAGTCACCTTATGGAGAGACTCGTGGTCTCTGTCATATTTCTTTTGGGTCTGCTCTTTCACCTTGGTTTTTATCATTTCTATATGCTCGATTAGTCTATCAAACGTTGCATCCAGCGCATTGGTCGCATTTTTCAGCAAATTGAAGTTTTTCTGTGATTCTTTTTCCAGCGCGTTGATATCCTCTGAGAATATTGTGAGTCGATTAGGCGCGAGAAAATCATCGATATCTTCGTAAGCTTTGATGAGTTCTTCTGGCAATTCTTTGAAGCATCTTCCGCAGATCAGTTTTTGCGAGCATTGATAATGCAAACAGACGCCTCGGACAGGCAGGCGATGTCTTGGACAGAGAAAGGATCTAGCCTCGTCATCGTCGTCGACCTGGCTTCCTCTTCCAAGGCTTAGTGAAGTGTTGTCACCTCTTGAATGGCTATCTATCATTGAATAGTTATCAATGGAGGGCGTTTTATTTTTTCCTTTTTTATTAAGACCGAACTATCAAAAATTCAATATATTTAGTTTCAAGTAGCACAGGTTACGAGTCAGACCAATGCCTAATAATTTTACCTATGGAGACGATGGAATGTACGTTTTATCCTTCCAAAACTGCTAAGCGTGTTCAAACCGGTTCCTTGTAGCTGAATAAAATATTTGATTCAGCTTATAGACGCTGCAGAGCTGAAATGCGATTGCTTTTGGCAGATGACCAGGGAAAACTCCATTCATAGGGTCTGGTTGGATAAGTTATTTAGAGGATTCTTTTATTGCACTAATTACTCCAGTCGGTAATTCTTGAATCAAATCGCGTGTTAAAGACATATTCAATAAAAAAATGATCATCCAGGATTACTTCGGAACAAACCTAAAGAAGACATCTGAAAATATCTGCATCCAAAGGACGCTTTCAACGCTTGTCCTTCCTGAGTTTCAGAAGAGAGAATCAGAGGACATGAGCCCATTGGAAGAAAATAAACGCGATTCGAAAGACACTTTTGCAGAAACGGAGTCAGGAAGCGATCGGCAGAGAGACAGCGAGTCTAAGTCTGAAGATGAGCGTAAAACGGACTCAGCATCCCGTGACAGCGAGAGCAAGCGCGACAGTGAAATAGCACAGTCTCAATTCATTCCTAAGATAAACCTTAATTGGACTCCTTACCTTAAGGACGACCGGGTTCAAATGGACGCGTTTAATTTCCGGAAGTGGGATAAAAAGCTAATAGAAAGCGATAAAATGATAACGAAAGATCTAAACCGTACAAGAACCGACCTTCCTCACATGCGGGATCCTCGCGCTCAAAAGCATCTTCGTGAAATCGCCGCGTTTTATTGTCTTTCAAACAACGCAGAGTATCAGCAAGGGTTATTGGAGGTTATTGCACCGTTTTTATTGTTTAAAAAGAAGGATTTTAAGACTGCGGATTGCTATGCCTATTTTAGTTCTTTTATGAGGAAATACTTCCCAAATATCCTCACCCCAAAGCTGATTCACAACACTCTCCAGCTTCCGTATTTAAATGCAGCGCTGAACTACTGTGAGCTGATGATTCAGTACCATTGCGCTGAAATTGCTGAGGAACTGAAGAAGAAGGTTATCGATATCCGCACTTTTGTGACCTCGTGGATCATGACGCTATTCACGAAGGGAACACCCATCAATCTCGTTTACGAGATCTTTGATATGTATATTAAACGACAAGACAAATTGTATTTCTTTTATTTGGTCGTCTCTATGATGGTGATGAACGAAACCGTGATAAAGAACATATGCATTGATGATGATGACAATACAATGTTGATGAAGTATCTAAACCAATCGATAAAGTCTGAGACGCTCAAAGACTCCGAATGCGTGAAAAAATGGTTTGATACGGCTGATAATATCAAGAAATATACACCGCTTTCATTCGAGACCTCCCTGCGGACCTTAGGATTCACTTCGGACCCTTTCCTAAGCATTGAGAATATCGAAGAGCTGCT
>ENA-UOUE01000757-UOUE01000757.1-compost-metagenome-genome-assembly--contig:-NODE-757-length-24561-cov-4.826213_pt1 | contig 24561 bp, 7 predicted proteins | sample MGYA00238146_ERZ747223 | MGnify/ENA primary metagenome ERZ747223 (study PRJEB28781, sample SAMN06268865) | compost metagenome | isolation source: single cell | place: USA: California, Emeryville, Joint...
TACCAGCTTGAAGCACGTGTTGAAGGATGGTGACTCCGTTAGCTTGGACTCTGAAAGTGAAACCAGTTGGAGAAGCGACGAAGAGTTGGAAGATCGTTCCCAAGCTGCTATAGCTGCCGAGGTTCAAGTATTGTCTGGTGAGGACGATTCCAGGGCTGAAGTAACCAAGAGCAGGAATTCCGTCCAAGGTAATGGTGTTGAGAGCACCGCTGCTTACAGTCCATTGTCCGAGGTTGGATAGAGGCCATCCGACGAGATCGATCTCGAGAGGACTGAAGTTGAATAGACCAACTGCGTTTTGAGTGACACCACCGAATTGGAATTGTCTGCCGACGTGTTGCATGTATGGCACGAAGTTGAGAATCGAGCTCGAGCATTGTGGAATGCCGGTGAGTTCGAAGAGCCCGACGAAGCTTGGAGCCAAGCGACCGAAGTTGAGGATGTTGCCGTTGATTGCAATAATATCGATCGAGTTAACGAATTGTCCGCCAAGGACGTGATTGAGCCAAGTAGGTTGCACTGCATAGCCTGGATAAGCTCCACCATAGAAAGTTGGAAGAACCATGGAGTGGAAGCTGGTGGTGATTGCGTTGTATGTGCCAGTGACGGTGTTAGGAATGTAGCCGCATGGAGCACTGCTGTAGGTGACTGCGAACTGACTAATAGCCCATTGGAAGTTAGCGAGACTCTGAGTAGGCAGAGCGAAATTGATGCCTAAAGTACAGGCTCTGAGGTCAGGAGTGTATGGGAAGTTGACTTCAATGAAATGGAAAGAGTTAGTGCTTGTGATCGCAGTTGAGAGGTAGTTCACGCCGTTGCATGAGACAGCGAATGGCGCAGCGCTGACTGTTCCAATGGTATACAAATTGAATCTAACGGAGATCGATTGAGTTGTTGCAAGAGGGGAAAGTGGATAGCTGACAATGGTCGAAGGGAAGAAGTTACCGAGAACAGGGACGCCGTCGACATAATTGAGTCCGAAGCTACCAGTATTGAATGAGAACAAGCCTGTGTTAAAGTTGAGACCAACGAGTTCAAGGATGGTTGAGAATTGTGGCAACAACTGTGAGATTAAGCTAGTTGATTGGAAGAGTGGGAGCGAGGAGAATCCTGAGGTGAGCGGAACGGCGAAAGCACTTTGAAGAGGAACTGCGCAAGGAGCGAAGTTCAAGATATTGCCGCCCAAGGAGATGATATCGATATCGTTGCTGAACTGGCCGTTGAGGACATAAGGAAGCCAGATTGGCTGTTCGGCAACGGTGTAGCCAGGGAATGATGATCCATAGAAGTTAGAGAGAGCTGGGGTGAAGTAGCTGTATTGGATTGGGCTATAGCCGAGGCTTTGAGCGTTGAAAATGAATCCAACTGGAGCATTGCTGTAGGAAATAGCCATTTGACTGATTGCCCATTGGAAGGATTGTGAGACACCAGCTGGACCGAAACTGAACGCTAAGACGTTGTTGAGTGCGCCGAAGGTGTATGGGAACTGAACTTCGATGTTTCTGAAGAAATCGGTGCCAGTGAGAGGAACAGTGAGGATTTCAACGTTGTTTGCGGTCAAGGTGAATGGAACGTTGTTGCAAGTGCCTGAAACGAAGAGCATGAATCTGAGATTGATAGCTTGGGTCGATGCGAGTGGAGCAAGAGCGTATGAGAGAACGGCACCTGGACCGAATTGACCGAGACAAGGCAGTGAACCAATGGTTGTGATTCCAAGGGCACCAGTGCTGAGACTGAAGCCTGGATATCCGAAATTGCTGCCGACTAATTCAAGAACAGTCTGAGTTTGAGTGAAGAAGCTTTGTTGAACCAATGAGTTTCTAATGGCGAAAGGACTAGCAAGAGCGAAGTTGAGGAGGTTGCCATTGACGCATATGATATCCAGACCGTTGCTGAATTGACCGTTCTGAACGTAAGTGAGCCACATTGGTTGTTGAGCTACAGAGTAGCCAGGGAAAGCTCCGCCGTAGTAGTTCTGAAGGAGAGCAGTGAAATAGCTGTTGACTAAAGGAACAAATCCTCCAGTGAGGCTGTTGAAGATGGATCCGCATGGAGCATTGCTGTAAGAGACAGCGAAGTGGCTCATCGCCCAGTTGAATGGAATGCTGGTAGAGCCGAATGTAATTGCGAGAACAACGTTAGGTTGGCCAACAGCATAGGTGAATGGGAACACACACTCGATGTTCTGAAGGTAGCCATCAGTAGAGATGAGCGTGTTGAGGACAGGAACACCATTAGCGGTGATTATCAATGGAGCGCTGATAGTATCGCCGAGAAGGAAGAGACTGAATCTGACGGCGATCGACTGAGTCGTAATCAATGGAACAAATGTCGTTGAGACGACGCTAGATGGCAAGAAGTAACCAATGACTGGTACGGAGTTGACGTGAAGCAGGCGGAAGCTAGTTGTAGAAGTGAAGCCAGAGAAATCAAAGTTATCGCCGACCAGGAAGAGAGAGGTAAGAGTCTCTGAGGCGAAAGTGCTAGCGAAATTGCTGCCAGTGAAGATCGACAAGCCTGGGAAGCCATTGCTAAGAACAATGGTAGGAGTGCCGAAGTTAAGGATAGCGTTATTAATGCAAACGATATCGATTCCGTTCTGGAATTGGCCAGCTTGGACATAAGGAAGCCAGATTGGTTGCTGACTAGCAGCGTAGCCTGGAATAGACGAGCCATAGAAGACTCCCATCAATGGAGTGTAGTAGCTGCTGCAGACTGGGCTGAACCCTCCGTTGTAGCTGTTGAAAATGAAACCAATAGGTGCGTTACTGTAGTGGATAGCGAATTGAGAAACCGACCATTGGAAGGCTGGAGCAGCGCCTCCTAAGATGCTAGTATCGAAGCTGAATGCGAGGACATTGCTGCCGGTGCTGAGTGAAAGAGGGAACTGCACCTCGATGTTGTGGAAGAAGTTGCTGCCGCTTAAACCAGTGTAGAGCACATTTACGCCGTTAAGCGAAACAACGAAAGGCACGTTCTCGCATGGCCCGCTGACGAACAGAAGGAATCTCAAAGCTCCTGACTTAGTGAATGTGAGTGGTGAGAGCGGATAGGTGAGGACGCCGGTCGCTGGGAAAGGTCCGAGAACTGGGATGGAATTGATGATGGAAGTACCCAGAGTTCCAACAGAGATCGCGAAGCTCGAAATCGGGAAGTTGCTGCCAACCAATTCGAGGATGGTTTGAGTCTGTGCGGCGAATGTAGGACCGAAGTTAGCCGCCTGAAGCACTTGAAGTTGGCCGCCAAGAATAGCACTGTCGAAATTGAGGATGTTGCCGTTGATAGAGATGATATCGATAGCGTTACTGAACTGTCCGTTCAAGACATAAGGAAGCCATATTGGTTGCTGCGCAGCGACGTAGCCTGGGAAAGAGCAACCGTGGTATATTGGAACAACAGGTGTGTAGAAGCTGCTAATGATAGGGGCGTAGCCTCCGGTAACGCTGTTGAGGTAGAAACCAACCGGAGCGTTGCTGTATGTGACAGCGAATTGGCTGATACCCCATTGGAATGTCGCAGCAGAAGTTGGAAGTGAATCAGTAACGAAGCTCATGGCTAATGGGATGCTGGAGAGGCCTGGGGCCACGGAGCAAGGGAATTGAACTTCGATGTTGCGGAAGAGATCAATGCCAGAGAGAACAGTGGTCAAGATGTTCACGCCGTTCGCTGAGATCGTGAATGGAAGGTTGGTGATTGGACCAACACCGAAGAGCTGGAATCTGGCGATGCAGGATTGAGTGAAGGCTGTCGGAGTCAGCGTGTAGCCGAGAGTGCTGAATGGAGTAAGGTATCCGAGCATTGGGACACCATCGGCGTAGACGATACCCAGAGGGGTATTGGATGTGAAGGCGTTCAATGGGAAGTTAGCACCAACAAGTTCAAGGACAGTCGAAGTCTGTGAGATGAAAGTTGATACGAACTGATTAGTCTGGAGAGAGTCGAGGCATGGGAATCCTGTGTTAAGCGGAATCGCGAGAGAGCTGTATGGAATAGCCATTGGAGTGAAGAAGTTTAGAGGTACACCTGAAATGGCGATGATGTCCAAAGCGTTGTTGAATTGGCCGTTGAGAACATATGGGAGCCAGAGAGGTTGAGTAGTGTAGCCTGGGAATGAGCCACCATAGAAAGTTTGAAGCGCAGTTGTGAAGAAGCTGCTGGTAAGTGCGTTGAATCCGTTGTTCAAGTTGCTGAGGATGAAACCGACTGGAGCGTTGCTGTACGAGACAGCGAACTGGCTGATGGCCCATTGGAATGGTAAGCTAGACAGCGCGATTCCGTCAGGGCTGCCGAAACCGATGGTAAGGTCGCAAGCCGCGTTTCCAAGAGGGAATTGAATTTCAATATTTCTGAAGAAGTCAGTGCCTGCAAGAACAGTGCTTAGGACGTTGACGCCGCACGCAGAGACTGTGAAAGGAACGTTCGCGCATGGTCCATCAACGAGGAGAGTGAATCTGACAATACCAGCCTGAGTGAAGGCGGTTGGAGCGAGAGAGTAGGTCAGAACGCTTGTTGGTCCAAAGAGACCCAAAGCAGGAATGGAACCAATTGTGCAGGTGCCCAGAGGAACGCCTCCGGTCACAGCAAAGTTAGAGAAGCCGAAGTTTGGACCGCAGAGCTCGAGAACGGTCAGAGTCTGAGCAAGGAACGCGGATTTAGCGAGAAGCGTTTGGAACATCTCAGCTCTGTAGATTGGAGTTCCGAGGTTCAAGACGGTGCCTTGGATGGCGATGATATCGAATTCGTTAGTGAATTCACCAGCCAGGACTTGAGACAGCCAGTTAGGTTGAATGGAGTATCCTGGGAATGAGCCTCCTAAGTAGTTTTGCAAGCAAGAAGTGAGGTAGCTGCTGACCACAGGGACATAGCCGCCGGTGATGCTGTTGAAGATGGTTCCACATGGCGTGTTACTGTATGAAACAGCGAACTGACTAATAGCCCATTGGAATGGAAGACCTTGAGCTGCGCTACCGAAACCGAGGACGAAATCGACTTGAGGAATACCAACAGCGTAAGACAATGGGAATTGAACTTCGATGTTTTGGTAGAAGTTACTGCCTGTCAATGCCACGGTAAGAACGTTTGCGCCGCCCACAGTAACTGTGAAAGGAACGTTTGTGAGCGATCCTGTGACGAATAAAATGAATCGAACGATACCAGCCAAAGTGGAGGTCAGAGGCATCAATGGATACGCAACTGTACAAGTAGGCGAGAAGTAGCCGATGCTTGGGACATTGTCGATGAAGACTAATCCGAATGGACTTGAGCTGACAAAGTTAGCGAAGCTAGGTGCTGAGCCGACGAGTTCAAGCACAGTTAGTGTTTGCGAAGAGAATAGTGGGAGTTGACTGTTGGATAGGATAAGTCCCAAAGTCGTGAAGTCGTTGAGGAGAGGAGCGCCTACACAGCTCTGGAAAAGCGTTGGGAGCGTCATTGCGAATGGTGTTGGGATCTCAGCAAGGTTCAAGTTAACGCCATTAATCGCAATGAAGTCGATGCCGTTTGTGAACTGTCCGGCCAAGACATAAGGAATCCAGAGAGGTTGCTGGTCGAGCGGGTAGCCTGGGAAAGCTCCTCCGTAGTGGACTCCGAGAAGCGGAGTGAAGAAGCTACTGATGAGTGGGACGTTTCCTCCGGTAAGAGTGCTATAGATAAATCCGACTGGAGCATTGCTGCAGACGATGGCGAGTTGACCGATACCCCATTGGAATCCTGTTGGTTCACCACCAACGAAAGCGAATGTGAGAGAGAATGGAGCGATGGATTGGCCTGTAGCAAACGGAATTTGGATTTCGATGTTGTGGAAGAAGTTGTTTCCGCTGAGAATTCCAGTGAAGACGTTGACTCCGTTCCCTGTGACAACGAAAGGTACGTTATTTGCGACTCCGTCGACGAAAAGCATGAATCTGATAGCCACAGACTGTGTAATAGCGATCGGAGTGAAAGCGTAGGATAACACACACGAAGGTGAGAAGAGACCGAGGACTGGGAGTGACAAGGTACCGATTGTCGTAGTTCCGATCACGCCGTTAGTTACAGAGAAGCCGACAGTTGGGAAGTTTGGACCACAGAGTTCGAGGATGGAAGTAGTTTGAGCGAGAAAATTGGTGTTTAGAAGAGAAGTCTGGAGAGTCGCTGGTCCGAAGCTGCCGAAGTCAACGAGGCGGCCGTTGATTGCGATGATATCAAATTCGTTAGTGAATTGAGCGTTCTGGACAACAGCGAGCCAGCTTGGCTGAATCGCGCAGTCAGGGAAAACTCCACCGAGGTAGGTTCCAAGGAGCGGAGTGAAGTAGCTTGCGACGACAGGGATGTACGCACCGGTTGCGCTGCTAAGGATGGTGCCGCATGGAGCGTTGCTGTAAGAGATTGCGACTTGACCAATACCCCATGTGAAGGATTGAGTAGTAGGACCGAAGCCAATTGCGAGAGGAATTGGTTGAATTCCGGTGGTGCAAGGGAATTGAACTTCGATGTTTTGGTAAGCAGCTCCTGTGAGCATCGTCGAGAGTACAGGAACTCCGTTCGCGAGGATGCTGATAGGTGCGTAGGCAGGAGCACCGACGAAGAACAGAGTGAATCTGAAGGCGATAGCCTGTGTCGTGGCAAGTGGAGTAAGGATAGTCGTCAAGATATCCGTAGGCATAAGAGTTCCAAGGATTTGCAGGCCGTTAACCGTGGTCAAACCAAGAGAGCCACCAGTGCTGACGGTGAACTGAGTGTATGGGAAGTTGGTGCCGATGAGTTGGAGGACAGTGCTGGTTTGAGCCAAGAATGTAGAGGCAAAGTTGGTGTTTTGAAGGAGAGGGAGACTGCTGAAGCCTGGAGTGAATGCGATGGCCAATGGGCAAGTAGGAATGCCTGAAACGACTGGGAAGTCAAGAAGGACAGAGTTAATGGCGATAATATCGATAGCAGGCGAGAATTGGCCATTGAGGACGTAGTTGAGCCAAAGAGGTTGTGAGGCATAGCCAGGGAAGGATCCACCATAGTAGACGCTCAAGAGTGGAGTGAAGAAGCTGGTGGCAACAGGAACGAAGCCGCCGGTTGCTGAGCTGAAGATGAATCCGACTGGAGCGTTGCTGTATGCGATAGCAAGCTGGCTGATTGCCCATTGGAAGGAAGTCGCAGCAACTGGTAGAGATGCAGTGTTAAAAGCAATCGAAAGCGCGATAGTAGGTGAAGCGGCCACGTAGGTGTATGGGAACTGAACTTCGACCAAGCGGAATTCGTTAGTCGCGGTGAGAATCGCCGTTAAGACGTTCACTCCGTTAGCCAGAATCGTAAATGGAACGTTAGTGCATGGTCCAGTCACGAAAAGCTGGAATCTCAAAGCAACTGCCTGAGTCGAAGCGAGTGGGTAGAGATTTGTCGACAAGATGACACCTGGAGCAAAGGAACCAAGGACAGGGATTTCATTAATATAGGACAGTCCAATTGGTCCACCAGAGACTGTGAATGCATTTACATTGAAATTCGTGCCAATGAGCTCAAGAACCGTGGAAGTAGATGTCAAGAAATCAGCTGCGAAGGCGTTAGCCTGAGCGAGACTGAAAGGAACGCCACCCAAGTTCAACAAGGTGTTCGAGACTGCAATGAAGTCTGTTCCGCTGACGAATTGACCGAACAAAACTTGATTTAGCCAGATTGGTTGACTAGTGTATCCAGGGAACGATCCTCCGTAGATCTGAAGCAATGGGGTGAAATAACTGTTCAAGATCGGGCTGAAACCGTTGGTTACAGGATTGAAGATGTATCCGCAAGGCGCATTGCTGTATGAAATCGCGACTTGACTGAGAGCCCATTGGAATGGAGAGGCAAAGACAGCTTCGGTGGCAACAACGGTTGGGACTGGAGTGAAACTAATCGAGAGTACGACTCCTGGCTGACATTCGTTGAAAACGTATGGGAACTGAACCTCAATGTTAAACAGCGAGCTTGAAGGACTAAGAACTGCTGAGAATACAGTGATTCCGTTAGCAACGATGGTGAGCGGAGCAGTGGTAATTTGTCCGACAGTATAAAGAGTGAATCTCAACGCAACTGATTGAGTACCAGCGATTGGAAGCAGAGTTTGAGTAAGGATACCGGTCTCTGGGAAGTATCCGATAGCTGGGATGGAGTGAAGAGGATAGACAAGACCGAAGTCGCAATTGCCGGAGAAGAGGCTGTAGTCGAGATTCGAGCCAACGAGTTGCAAGATGGTCTGTGTGGAGGATAAGAAGCTCGAAATAAGAGGATTTGGTGTGACAATGGAAGATTGAAGGAGAGCGATGCTGCTCAACTCGTTGGTGAAAGTGATCGCTGCTGTTGGAGAGAACGTCATGAACGAAGCAAGAGCACTAGCTGTAGGAATGCAAGCGATGTCGAGGTTCAAAATCGTGCCACAGCCAGCGATGATGTCGATTGGAGTTGAGAAAACTCCACTGCGGACGTAGTTAAGCCAGATTGGCTGTGTGCCATAACCTGTGAAGAGTCCTGGCAAGTAAGAGCTCAAGAGCGGTGTGAAGTAGCTGTTCAATAATGCGACTGGAGCGCCTATAACCGGACTGAAAATGGATCCACAAGGCGCGTTGCTGTAAGCGATGGCGACTTGACTGATTGCCCAAGTGACTGGAGCGCCAACAGGTAAGCCATTGATACCGAAGGAAAGGACGATCTGACTAACACCAGTAGTGCATGGGAACTGGACTTCAATCATTCTGAATTGGTTCTCGCCGGTAAGGACTGTCTGGAATATGTCAACTCCGTTCGCACCGATGCCGAATCCTACGTTCTGCCAATTACCATTGAGGAACAAGTTGAAGCGAAGAACAATTGCTTGAGTCAATGGAAGAGGAGTCAACACGGTGAAGAGAACTTCTGAAGGACCGAATGTTCCGAGGCAAGGAAGTCCTCCGAGAGTGGTAATCGCGAGTGGGGCTAAAGAGCTTGCAGACCACAATCCAAGATTGAAGTTAGGCCCAACGAGCAAGAGGGAGGTAGAGGTAGCTGCGTAGAAGTTAGCAAGGTTGCCAGAAGGTTGGAGAGCCAAAAGACCGATGTTTGTGCCTGGCAAAGTCAAGCAGTTCCCGTTGATGGCGATAATGTCAATCACGTTAGAGAATTGTCCGTTCAAGACGTAAGAAAGCCAGGAAGGTTGATGCAAGACTCCAGGGAACTGTCCTTGGAAGTAAGTCGCTAACAGAGGCGTGAAGTAGCTGAGAGGAACAGCGTTGTAGCCTCCGGTTACGCAGTTAAGGATCGTGCCGACAGGAGTTGGGCTGAGAGAGACGGCGAATTCACTGATACCCCAATTGAAACCGAGAAGAGCAGTGTCGATAGAGCCAGTGCCGAAGCTGAAGACCAAAGGAATGGAGGTCAAGCCAACAGGCGCAACGAATTGGAGCTCGATGTTTCTGTAGGTGTTACAGCCGGTCAAGACGGTGCTGAGAACAGTAACTCCATTTGCAGTGACTGTGAATGGAATGCTAGCGACTGACCCGATAAGGTAAAGGCTGAATCTCGTGGCGATTGCTTGAGTGGCGCCGAGAATAGGAATTGTGGTCGTGAGGACGCTGTAAGCATTCATGCCACCCAAAACAGGGAATCCTTCGACAGATATGACCTGGAGAGCCGCGTTGTTGCAGCTGAAGCCTGGGAAGCCGAATCCAGGGCCAACCAATTGCAAGGTGGTCAGTGAAGAAGAGAAGAAGGTTGGAACGATGCTTCCAGTGCCGAGAGTAGCAGCTTGCAAGTAGGAAAGGCTAGGGAAGCTGCTAGTAAGGACGACAGTCGCAACTTGAGAGCTTAACGTAGCGAGGCTTGGGTTCAGAGCGAATGGCGCGAGATCGACGAGTTGGCCGCAAACGCCGAGAATATCGAACGCGCTGTTAAACTGTCCGCCGAGGACATGTGACAACCAGATAGGCTGAGTGGAGTAGCCAGAGAACATGCCTTGGTAACTTGGGAGAAGAGAGGTGAAGTAGCTGGTCTGAATGCTCATGACGTTGCCAGTTGCAGTATTGAAGATAGTTCCGCAAGCAGTGTTACTCAAGGAATACGCTAAATCGCCAATAGCCCATTGGAATGAAGCTGGTCCAGAGCCTAAATCGAAGCCGAAACTCAAAGCGATTGTGCTGACTACAGGAACAGCGAATTGGACTTCAATCAATCTGAATTCGTTATTCGCGGTCAATGGGAAAGACAAAACAGGGACGCCACCAGCAGAGACAACAAATGGAACGTTAGTGCATGGGCCAGTCACGTACAAGTTGAATCTGAGAGCAACAGCTTGAGTAGTTTCGAGAAGAGCGATATTTGTGCTCAAGATCGCACCAGGAGCAATCTGACCCAAAGCAGGAATACCATTGATGTAGGTGACACCGGCAGTGCCTGAGCTGAGTGACCATCCTGCGAGATTCATGTTGGGGCCGATAAGTTGAAGGACGGTTTGGGTGGTTTGCAAGAAGGAAGGAGCGAAGTTAGCGAAGGCTAAGCTTGGAAGCGCGATGCTCTCAAGTGGAATGCAAACGTTATTGACGGCGATGATGTTATTTAATCCGCTGAAGAAGCCCGAAAGCACAGGTTGGAGCCATGAAGGCTGTTGGATGTATCCCACGATCTGGTGGTTGGAATAAATATGGAGCAGAGGAGTGAAGTAGCTGCCTTGGATAGGAAGTGGGACGCCGAGGAGGCTATTGAATATTGTGCCGACAGGAGTGCTACTGAAGGAAATCGCTAACTCGTTGATACCCCATTCGAATTGGGCTCCCGAGAGAGGACCAAAGCTGAAGACGAAGTTCAAGGCTTGGTTTGGAAGAACAGCGAATTGAGCTTCGATCAGCTGGATCATGTTAGTACCAGTGAGAAGTGTCGAGAAGACTGGGACTCCACCGCAAGTGATTGTGAAAGGCGCGTTCAACACGTTACCCACGACGAATAAGTTGAATCTAAGAGCGACAGCTTGTGTGGAACCAAGCGTGGTGAAAGTAGTCGTGAGGGCGCTAGTCGGCAGGAGGTATCCAAGGCATGGAGAGCCGAAGATGGTTTGAATGCCAAGGACGGTGTCACTGCTAAGGAAATTGGAGAAATCGAAATTGTTTCCAACAAGTGAGAGAATCGTGCCTGATTGAGCGAAGAATGAAGCGATGCTTGCTGGAGTTTGAAGGGCTTGGAGGGATTGGTAGATAGCAATGGTAGAGCCGATGCTAGGGCCAGCTAATCCCGCGAGAGCAGGGCCGTAAGTGCCAAGACCAAGAGGAATAATTGCTCCATTCACACAGATAGTGTCAATCAGATCCGAGAATTGTCCAGCTCTGACATAGTTCAACCAAGTTGGAACGATGGAGAGAGTTGCGAGGGTTGGAGCGAGGTAGCTGTTCAACAGAGGAGTGAAATAGCTGTTTTGAAGAGCGACTGCGGTGTTGCTCGCTATTCCGAGGATCGTGCCAGCTGGAGAGCTGCTGAGTGCAATTGCGACTTCACCAAGGCACCATTGGAATGGTCCGATAGAGTTTCCAATGGAGGAGAAACCGAAGCCGAGAGCGATTGGTTGACCTGCTGCGACAGTGAATTGGACTTCGATAAGTCTGAATTGGTTAGCAGCCGTTAGCTCCATCGAGAGCACGTTAACTCCATTGGCGGTGACGAAGAATGGTGCGCCGATTGCTGAGCCGATCGTGTAGAGGCTGAATCTTAAGGCAACTGACTGAGTGCTAAGAAGAGCATTGATGGAGGTTCCGAGGATAGGGCCGACCGCAAATGGACCAGCGAATGAGACGCCGTTGATTGGGTAAATACCGATTGGTGCGCCTGAACTGAGAGACCAGCCGGAAAGAACCATATTTGGACTCAAAAGTTGGAACGAGAGCAGCGAGTTGTCGAGGAAGCTTGAAATTAATTGATTGCATTCGCTGACTAATGGAAGGGAGATCAAGTTGCCACCCACTGCGATGAAGTCATTGACGTTGTTAAACAGACCGTTCAAGACGCTATGCAACCAAATTGGCTGTTGGATAACGTCAGGGAAGCTACCTCCGAAGTGTGTGCTCAGGAGAGTAGTGAAATAGCTGCCTTGTGTTGGGATCGAGAGTCCAGTAGAAGGAACCAAGATGGTACCAACTGGAGTAGTGCTGAAGGAGAAAGCGACGTTGCTGATACCCCATTGGAATTGTAGGTTCGAGCCCAAAGTTTGTCCGCAACCAAAACCGAAACCGAGGACAATCGCCTGTTGGTTGAGGGTCGCGAATTGGGTTTCAATCTGGAAGACCTGGTTTCCACCGACCAAAGTCGCAGAGAAGATGTTCACTCCATTGGCAGTGATGCAGAATGGTTGGCTGCTGAGCGCACCGACGACGTGGAGAGAGAATCTGTAGATAGCAGCTTGAGTAGTTGCTAATGGGAAGATCGTGGTGGTCAAGAAGCTTGATGGCTGGAAGAGACCGAGGGCAGGGATGCCGCTTAAGTAGACCATTGAAACCCCTGAATCACAAGCGAAGTTGGCCAAGTTAAAGTTCGGACCAACCAGCTGTAGCGTGGTGAAGAACTGCGAGCTGGAAACTCCGAGGCCTGGACCGATTGGAGCACCGATGAGGTTTCCGACGCCGAAGTTGAGGAGTTCGCCGTTAATAGCGATGAGATTGAAGGGGCTAGCGAAATTGCCGGTAAGCACGAGTTGCAACCATGAAGGTTGAACGGCGTAACCAGGGAACTGAGCCAGGTAGAGCGAGTTCAGGAGCGCAGTGAAGTAGCTCGTGGAAATTGGGACGGTACCACCGCTGACAAGGTTGAAGATGGTGCCACAAGGAGTGCTGATCAAAGCGTATCCAACTTCTCCAATTGCCCATTGGAACGGCGTTGAGACTGACCCGAAGCTCAAGGACAATTGAATCTGAGTGAGTGGAGCAGCGGCGAACTGGCATTCGATCTGGTAGAAGTTATTTCCGCTCAACAGAGTTGCAGAGAAGACCGGGACACCGTTTGCGAGGATAGTAAAAGGCGCGGTTACTGGTGTGTCGACGAAGTAAAGAGTAAATCTGTAAGCAACAGCCTGAGTGTTAGCGAGCGTGGTGAACGATGTAGTCAAGACATTCGTGGAAGAAAGTCCTCCGAGCACCGGGATGCCGTTGAAGTAAGAAGGAATAAGGGTGGTTCCAACGCAGTCGAAGGCTCCGAAATCGAAGTTAGGTCCCAAAAGTTGGAGAGCGACTGAGTTCTGCGCAAAGAAGGTGGTCAGAGCTGGGATTTGGGCAGCCTGGAGAACTTGCAGGTTAACCGGAACGAGGCCGTATGAGGCAATAGCAGCAGGAGTACCGAAGTTGCAATTGACTCCGTTAACTGCGATGATGTCGAGGAGAGGGCTGAAGATGCCGTTCGTGACATATTGGAGCCAGGAAGGCTGAGCTAGAGCTCCAGGGAAGCCAGAGAGGTAGTAGCTGTTGAGGAGAGTGGTGAAGAAGCTGGTTCCAACAGGGATGAATCCTCCAGTTACCAGGTTGAAGATGGATCCGACTGGGGCATTGCTGAAGGCGACAGCGAATTGTCCAATTCCCCATTGAATGGAACCGAACTGTGGTGCGAGGAGCGCTGATTGTGAGACTGAGAAAGCCAGAAGGACCTGCTGGGAAAGGCCACCGCAAGGGAACTGAAGTTCGACGTGGTGGAACTCATTTGAGCCGGTCAAGAAAGCGGTGAAAACATTGACGTCGTTGGCAGTGATTCCGAAAGGCACATTGACCCAGTCTCCGCTCATGAAGAGTGAGAATCTGGCAGCACATGACTGGGCACCCAGAGGAACAGCCAGAGTGGTCGTGAGGACGTTGTCATAAGAGTACATTCCCAACACAGGGAGCCCACCGAAAGAGGTGACACCGTGGTCGCAGCCGCAGTTGAACCCGCTGAAATCGAAGTTTGGTCCACTAAGCATGAGTTGAGTGGACAAGAGACCGGTCAAACCAGTCGAAATCGCTTGGGTTGTCACAGCAACAGTTGAGAGTGGAAGAATATTGCCGTTAATGCCAATAATGTCGAAGTCGCTGCTGAAAACACCGAGTTGGACTTTCTGGAGCCAGATTGGTTGGATAGCGTATCCAGGGAAGCCAGTTGTGTAGATGTTATTCAACAGAGGAGTGAAGAAGCTGCCAAGAACTGGACTGAATCCTCCTGTCACGATGTTCAAGATCTGACCGCAAGGAGCATTGCTGAAGACGATAGCCACGTCGCTGATGGCATATTGAAGAAGCGAGGCTTGGTCTTGCAAGCCGAAGGTAAGTTGGATGGCTTGGTTTGCGCCTGCGGCGAACTGCAATTCAATGTCAACGAATTGATTCGCGCCGTTGATAATAGTTGAAAGGATCAGGTTTCCGCCGTTGAGGAAATTGAAGCCGACGTTATTCCAGACACCAAGGACGTGAAGTCTGAGTCTCAGAGCAATGCTTTGAGTGGTGTCAATAGTGGTAAGGGTCGTCGAGATGATGTTCGCGCCGGTGAAAGTTCCCAGACAAGGGTAACCATTGACGAATGTGAGTCCTGGAGTTCCGATGTTGGTGGTAAACGCGTTGAAGTTGAAGTTCGTGCCAACGAGGAAGAGACTAGCAGGAACCAGGGTCGAGAGACTGGAGAGAGGAATAACTGGCGCAGCGAGGTCAATGCAGACACCATTGACAGCAATAATGTCGGTTTGTGGGCTGAAGAGGCCAAGCGCGACGTTGTTGAGCCAAATTGGTTGAATAGCGACTCCTGGGAATTGCTGATTGTAGATAGTCGTGAGCAAGGAGGTGATGAAACTACCGGTGATCGTGTTGAAGCCGCTGGTGAGTGGGCTGTAGATCTGACCGCAAGGGGCATTACTATAGACGATAGCGACGTTGCTAACTGCCCATTGTAAACCTGTAAGTTCCGCCAAGACAACAGGAGTAGTGGCGAGGGTGATACCGAAAGCCAGAGGGACTTGGAGTCCGGATCCCAAAGCGAATTGGATTTCGATGTCCTGGAACGAGTCGGTGCCCGTGATCAGAGTGCTGAAGACGTTGGTGCCTCCGACTGTGAAACCGAAAGGAACGTTCACCCAAACTCCAACGGTGTGTAATCTTAAGCGGAGAATTCCTGATTGGGTGCTAGCGAGAGAGGTCAAGCCAGTTGAAATGACAGCTGGGGCGGAGAAGAGTCCGAGGACTGGGAACCCGTTCAGGAAGGTCATTCCAGCAGAGCCGATGCCAGTGAAAGCTGAAATTGGAGCATTCGGACCGATGAGGAAGAGATTGGTGCTGATGAGGTTAGTGATACTTGAGGCTGTGATTCCTGGAGCATAGGCGTTGCTGCCTCCGAGAATATTCACAAAATTGAGGCTTTGACCGACACCGCCGAGAGCTAATGGGGTGCCACGGACAACAATGGTATCAAACGCGGAGGTAAACTGTCCTGCGATGACTTTGTTAAGCCAGATAGGTTGAATTTCATATCCAGGTAAGACTTTATTATAAAGATTATTTAATAAAGGTGTAAAGAAGCTGTCTGTAACAGCGACGAATCCGTTAGTTGACTGACTGTAGATTTTGCCAATTGGAGCGTTGCTGGCGACGAAAGCGAGATCGCTAACTGCCCACTGATACGCACCAGGCACCAAGAATGGCGAGCCGACTGAAGCTGAGATACCGAAAGAGATAGCGACTGGTTGTGTGCCAGCAGCGAATTGGATTTCGATATCTTGGAATGTATTAGAGCCTGACAAGACAGTCGAGAAGATAGGAACTCCACCGGCTTGGAACGCGAATGGAACGTTATTCCAAGTGCCGAGGAGATACAGTCTTAATCTGAGAGCAGCGGATTGAGTCGAGGCAAGAGTCGTGAAGCTGCGCGAGAGCAGGTTCGCTCCTGAGAACAATCCGAAGACTGGATACCCGTCGAAGTAGGTGATTCCTACGTTGGCGTCTCCATAAGAAAAACTGGAATATCCGAAGTTAGAGCCAATGAAGAAGAGGGATGTTGAGATGAGCGAAGAGAGACTGGGTCCTGGTGCTGCGATCACAGCAGGCTGATGACGGATAATAACGATCTGATTGCTAGAGGAGGTAGTTCCGGTTGTCAACGAACTTGCCCAAGCTGGTGTATCGTAAGCGTTATTTATGAGCGTAGCGGCACTGTTGCTAGCGATTCCTGAGAACAAACTGTTGCCGACGTACTGACAGTCTCCGTCCACAGAGCTACTAAGGTATTCGAGAGGGCATTTGTCGAAGTGGAAGCCAGCGTCAGTAATCGTCCAACCCAAGGCGTTCTGTCCTCCAGTGTTACAAGAGAACACTAAATTAGCGAGGTTTTGTGAGTATGGGAGTTGAATTTCGATGTCCTTGAAGAGGTTGGTGCCGGTGAAGGTTCGCTGGAAGATAGTGTCGCCGTTGGTGCTCACCGTGCAGGGTTGACCTGACCAAGTTCCGAAGAGATGGATTCTGAATCTCAGGGCAGCTGTTTTGTAAGAGGAAGTCGCAATCTGCAATGGACGAGTGATGCAGGCGTCACCGAATAAGATTCCAAGAGGGTATTGAGTTGTCATGGTGACCGTCGAGCCGACCACGTGGTAGTTGGAGACGCCTCCAGCTTGTTTGCCGAGTTCGAAGAACGTGAGTCCTCCGATTTTGTTAGCCAGGCCTCCAGATAGCAAGCCGCCGTTAAGGCTACTCAAACTACTGGAAACCATTGAGGTAATGCCGCCGGACTGGAGAACTCCAACTCGTGATCGATAATTAACCGCAATGACCCCTGAAAGGCCTGAAGAAGATGATTAGTCCAAGGATAAATGAGAAAAATGCTTACTCAGGATCAATGCAAGAAGAACAAAAGCAGAGAGATTTGTCTTCATTGAATTAGTATATACACAAATTTGTTATATTAGAAAGCTTTGTTATTATCATCGTGGCAGATGTCTATTTATATGCATCGACTGTTTTCAGTAACGACTCACAGAACAGAATATGTTTTTCGAAGGAAAATCGCATTGGTGGACAGAGCAAATCCGTTAAACGATTAGCAGTGCACCAAGGATTTGATCCGAACGGATAAATTGTATTAGAAATGGAATAAATCGAAAAATTTCAGGAAAGAGGCAAATTTAAACGGCTTTATTGTGATTAATAAAATCTTTTCTTCAGATCTCTCGATTCTTCCAGAAATCTGAAAACTGCTGAAAAGAGAATTTCAAAGTTTAGTTATTCGGATATATAAATCGTGTTTCATGGGCAGACGAGAAAGAAGATGGCTTATTCTATACGTAATTACGACGAAGGGTATATTCTAGTTAGAAAAGGAGATGGTTCGTCTTTCATTTAAAGTCAAAGTACCTATTAGAAAGAGAAAATTTATTGATAAACGTCTAACATTTAATTTTCGAGAGAGAAATTTAGTCTTTTGGATCAGATTAACCTCCGAACAATAAGGTTCCATGCACTTTCCCCGTTGGCATCCTACAGAAGCCCTTTTCTCCCTTGTTGATCCAAAAGACTGGGATGAGCAGCAATTTTTTTAACATTATGAAGCATAATGTTATGGAATTACTAATGCTATTATAACAACCTCACAGAAAACGCCCCTAATTAGTCTCAATGCTGTCACAGCAGGAACTTACCGTTTGATTACTTTCTGATTAGTCAGTATTGTTTGAATAATTTCATGTTTCAAAGAAAAAATTTTGTTTTCAGCAACAGCACCGTCGAGATTCATAGGTAGTACCTAAGGCATAATGACCACAGAGGAACAGTTTCGCTTTCAACCAGGGATTGACAGAAAAGAGTCTATAGAGTGCTCGAAGTTTGAAGGTGAAATTGCCTTTCTGAATATGTGATAAGATTAAAATTAACAAAAAAGTATTCGTTGAATGATCGTGATTCTGCTCGAGTTTTCTCAACAATATATTGAATCTAAATCATTCCTGGAATAGAGTGCACAATCCAGCTTTAATTTTCCTCGTTACAGTTTCTACAATTTTATCATTCGTAACTACATTATTCAACAGAGATAAGTCTACAGCTAGTGAACGAAAATACAATTGAAATTACTAGCCATACCCAGCATAGAGGAATTAAGAAAGCTAAAGCATAAAAATTTTACAATTTAAACCCAAAAAAATAAAATCGTCTTATACAGCAAATCACCTCATTGAAAAATTACATAACACAAACTAATTTCTTTTACTCTGTTTCAGCGAGAATAACAGTTCTGCTGTCTCGAGCGTAAGCCTCTCAAATAGCAAATCCGCAACCTCTATCTCGATTTCAGTACGCTGATCTTCGTAATTCAACCAATCGTTCTCCTTCTCATAAATCTAAATGTAACATGTTAAATCTCATTAATAAAACCTGTTTTACCTCAAAAGCCAAAGCTTTCGAAAGTCGCTCCTCCTTTATTTGTTTCAGAATTTCCTCTCTCTTCTCTGGAGACTCACCTTCAGCTATCACTCCAGCTCCGAGGTACCCTGCTCGGAAAGAGGCCCAGACCAGCACTTTCTCTTTTGCTTTTTCTAACACGGTTTCAACCTCCGCATCTTCAACTTTCTTTGGGATGCATTGAGGAGTAGATTTCCATGGATACGGAGCGCCACCTAAGGAATATGGTCTGTAATAGTCTAATGCTTCATTTAAGCAATCAAATAGAGCTTTATTATGGATGATCTCCAGGTCTGAGATGAAATCTGTTCGATCAGGTAGCAGCTCCTAACAATTACGAAAGGGTATTATTTTCCTCATTAAGTAATTTAGGAGTACTCTAATTTTTTCTTCGGCGATGAGGTAAATTCTGACACTAAGCGCGGCTTGAGAATCTGGATAGGGAGAAGTTTCTTGTCTTCCCTCAAGACAGCTCAGATCGTAGCCATGGAGAGCTGCGAATTTCTCCTCAGGCGATAGACTTGTAGGAATATTCATATTCATGATAAATTCTGGTCTGAATTGTGCTTTTATAGGAGAAATTATTAAGTCAGAACAAATTGGGTTTCAGGTCAGTTACTTCTGATTATCTCACAAAGAAAGTCAAGGTAGTCTTTCACTGCAGCGATACTGGTTGGTATTCCGATCTCGTTCTGTGTTGGTGCTAGGTGTCAAGTGAATATTTTTAGAAAATATGTTTTAAGGTTTTATAATTACATGGTTCCAAAAGCACCTGAACATTTTTCTCTTGGTTCGAGATTTTTTCTTGGGACTCCAAAAGCTTCGTTGTAGCAATTTCATTGATTTTATTTATGTTGATGTAGTCGATCTTGTTTTGCTTCTCGATAAGGTCACTTAGCTTAGAATTGGCCAATGGAATGTCTGAATGATCTCCTCCTTGGCCTGCTAAGTAGGTCTCTATTACCATATTAATTCATACTCAATATGACGACGTATTCTTGTAGAAATAAATTACCTCTCTCGATACTTTGGATACACCAATCAAGCGTCTGTGTAACTACAGCTTGAATCTCAGCTTCTGTGGAAAGCACCTTGGAGCTTCCATCTATCTTAGGTAGATCTTGAGGAAGATTAGTTTGAGGTGTATTGTCGTTAGTATAAATATCTTCCTTGATAGAAATAAAATCGGTTTCGATCTTGCTTGGTGTTGGCTCTATATCACCAACTTCATTTAGGTATCTCGCTAATCGTTGCCAAATCATCAGCAGTTGTTGAAACTAACTAATTTACTTGTATGCTTATTGAAAAACGCAAGGTCGTCAGCTTCATCGAGTGGCTTTGTGTCATTGTACTTTGCCAATGTTTTCAGAAAATTCTCGTACTGCTTCTCATATTCCTCGTTGCTCTCGAACCGATCTCTATTTAATAATGGTTTATCACCAGTCTAATAGTCGGTACTTACTTTTGCTCTTCAACTTCTTGTTTTTCTTTTGAAATTACCTGGTTATTAGCTACTTCCGTCAAATTCTCTGCCGTTTGCTCATTGCTCGCTTTGCCTTGTTTATTCTCATCCTCACAAGCTTTATGAAGAGTTATGGCTTTCTGACCCACTTCACGCTCGCCTTCCTTCGGAAAGACAAAAACAGGGCTCGCTCTGCCCGTTTCTGCGCGTCCTTTTATCGAATCTTCAAGATTATCTCTGCAAGGAGAAAGCAGTGGAGCGCTGGTCCCTTCAGCTTTCTTATTTGGCTTCACGCTAGCAACATTGCTTTCGAACTCAAAGTCATCGACGATCTTTATACTCCTTGCTCCACTAGGTGAGACAACTTTCTTTCGCAGACTACCGTGCTTGTCCGAAAATAGCAGCAAGTCCTCTTCCAAATCTGGCATTGAATGCCCGTGCAGTTCTTCGTCCGAGAACGAACCATGGGAAAGCGCATAAGTTAACTCTGTCAAGTTCAATCTCTTTTCAGTGTTTGGGCTAGCAACCCGCTTCATAAAAGCGAGATCCCTCTGAGTCTATTAAAGTGTTAGCAATTGTTATTATCGAAATTTACTCTTTTGACAGTGTCATTAAAATGACTCCAGCCCTTCTGCAGCGCCTGCTTGCTCAATCTAAGTTGCTCTTTCTCTTGCGAAATCCAGTTTTCAAGCTCAACACGCTTTGACTGGAAAGTCCGCGGTGAAACTCGATTATTCTTCAGTTCCTGATTGAGCTGGTCCATCTGAGTCTTATGTCGATAGTCTAAAACCTGCTCTCTCATTTTAATCACTCGCTCCATGTTATCTTGTCGGAGGAACTCTCGAAGCTTCCTCTCAGTGAAGTTTTTGAAAGGATTCTGTTCGAAAAGACTGACGTTTTCCTTGCCTTCAGTGCTAAGCCGTTCGTTATCGGCTTCGCTGCCTTCATTCAAGTTCTCTTGAAGACTACCAAGTTAGTATAAGTATTTTTTGAAAACATTTAATGATAGAATTACGCTGATGAATTTAGTCGCTCTCTGACGAGCTGCTCAGAGCCCAGAGCTCTCCGCATTTGGCTAAGATCAAGCGAGTGTGCATGGGCGCTGTTTCCTTCGCTTCGGTTGGAGCCCAGAGGATTTCTGAGATGAGTTGGAGAGTTCTCAGAATTTATCATTTCAGTGTCAATGCTTAAATTTTCTTTTTTCTTGAACGGCTCGTGTGGAAGTTGACGAGCAGGTGAGCTTGTTTCTAACTTCATAGGCGATGTGATCTTCAAATCCTCCACTGTTCGGTGGTATTAAAGATTAGAATAGGTTCCAATATATATTTCTTACCATCAAGCGCATCAAATTTATCAAGAAGGTTCTTCGGTTTGATAATTGGAGGAGCATTGTTGGCTTTTCTGGTATTATCTTTGGGCGAAGTCACCAGCAAAGGAGACGGGAAGACTTCAGTGTTTGGAGGCTGTTTCATGTTCGTCTTCTGAGAAGAAGTCAGGTCAATCTGTGAATCGTTCTTTATAGTAGCCTCAAGCAGCTTCTTGTTCGCTTCGAGCTTCTGCTGCAACATCTCTATCATAGAGAGTGCTGATTGAGTCAAAGAATCCCCTTCAGTCATTCTCAGTTGAGTAATCTGATTGATTATTTCATCCCATTTGACAACTTGCTCTTCCTTCAGCTTTCCCATTTCCTATATGCCATCATTGAAATATAACACAACCATTTATTTTCATTAAAAATTACCTGGATTAGCATATTATTCGTCCCTTTTACATTCGGTGTCGTCTGCGGATTTTTAATCATTTCCTTATTTTCTGCGTAAACTGGCATCAATCTCTCACTATCAGGGCCTTTCAGCTCTTCCTCATGTTCAGTTTCGCTTGGATTCAAATTCCCTTCCAGCCATTGTCTCATCCCTTCTTCGATCCTGCCAGCGCTCTCTTCAGTTTTTAGAAACTCTTGATTATTCTGTTCATCAACTCTGTTCTCTGATTCAATTTCCTCTTGAGATCCAGCTTGCTTGGGAGCCTCCTTCAAGCTCTGATCAAGCTCTCTTTCAAATTTTTCGTTCCCAAGTCGATTCGCTTCTTGTGAAACGCGGTCGAGCCTCCTCAATTCCTCAATAACATTATCTCTGATGTAATCCGAGTCACTCTTTTGCCGGCGATGCTGATGCTCAAAATCAAATTTTTGTCCAGAATCTTTTTTTCCTGAACTCCCAAACAGTGTTTCAATCGCTTGCTGAGTATCTCCAATAGATTCAGGATTACTCTTCGCTTTAGAGCGTCTCAAAGCAGAGGGTGACTCTTCGTTTTCTGCATTCTGAGACGGAGTTGAAAGCAATTGCTTTCGACTTAAATTCTTTTCGTAATTACGCTTGCGATTGCCTTCTTCATAACTGAATGGTGACCGCTGACCTTTCTCTATAGGAGAGAGCTCATTAGCTTCGGCAATTGGAGAAACCACGCGCTCTTGAGGTGAATTGTAGTGTTGGAGCTGGTAATTAGTGCCTTCCTCAAGTATGTGATCGTTAGAACAATCGCTTTGAATGGTTGAGATAACAATCATTTTCTCTCCGTTGTTTCCTACTGCGCCCATCATTCGATTATAATCGGATCCGCCATCTGGATAATGCACCATTATACGCTGGTCGCTTTCGTCCTGGGATTTCTGCTGCTCTTCTTCTACTTCTATTCTATCTGAAATAAAGTTATCCGAGTGCTCTTGCATGCGCTCAAGTCTTGCTAACTCTTCAAGGTAATTATCCTGAAAATTCTCGTCCTCGTCAGCTTGCTGTATGGTTTTACCTTTTGAGCCGCCTTGCTGAAGGAAATGGAGTTCTTTGTATTCGGGTATAGGTTGTGTTTGCCACTGTTTAGCATCTTTCTTGAGTGAAATTGGTGAAGTTTTGGGCTTCGTCTCGTGCTGGTGAGGAACTCCGCTACTTTCCTCCATTTGCTGTTTAGCTTCAAAGAAATGGGAAATTAAATTTCTGTTGGGACTGCTTTTTTTGTCGTTTGAAGGACTTTGGGTTGGTTTTTCGTTCGATGCTGGCTGTCTCTGCTGTGGCTCGCTGGTTTTATTATCATCTAATAATTCTGTTGGAATGTTTGTGTTTGTTCCAATCGGCTCAACAGCTTCGTCGTAGTGTGCTTCCAAAAATCTGTTTCGGAGCTCACCTTCAATATCATCATTTAATGAAATGTCCTCAGTCAACTTATCAAGATCGCTCTTCCCTTTCAAACTATCCAGATGAGATGATTCGTCTTGACCCTTGGATTGCTGGCTAAGTCTCTTGTTCCCTTCGTAAACTACAATTGGATCCACAGATTTCGGCTTTGAGGTACCTTGAATGCTATTTCTCTGTAGTTCAGCGTCCTCTCTAGACATTGACCGCTTCTGAATTGGTAACTTTTCCTCCTTCTGGCCTCTTGCAGGTTTTTTTGACGGATCTTTCTCAAAATCCTCATCTCTATATCGCTGTGCCATAGTGCGCATCTCTTCTTTTTGTCTCTCGATCAAATCGACCAGACTATGCGTCTGACCCTCAATTGAATCTCCAGTTTGTGAGTCTCCTTCAATGAGTTGATTTTCATCCTCAGCGAAATTCTTATCAAGCGCTCTATGTTTCGTCTGCTCATTCCCACCTCTTGCATCTTTGCTTTTATTTTTCTGCTTGCTTTTACCAGGTTCCACTTCTTGCTGAATTTGAGCTTGCTCTGTCAGTTTTCGAACCAGCAGCGCATGAGCGTCGGGATCTTGATAATCTTCGATTTCTTCTTCCCCTCTATATATATCATGCTCATTTGTTAACAAAAGATGCTGATTTTGAGTTTGTGAAACTATGATAGCTCTTGAGCCTTTTTGATGATGCGGTTTATTTTGCGAGGGAGAGTTTCTCTGGTTATATGAATGTCTTTCAAACTCATTCCTATCGAATTCGATTTGGCTCGAGTGTTCTTCCTCGTTACATAGCTTTTCGAAATAATCTCTGAGAAGCTTACGGGTCAGATACCCTCTATAATTCTTCTGAATGAAAATAGCAGCTGCCTCAATGATCTCAAGGTCGTGATTGTCTACATAATAATCTTCATATTCATGTTCAGGCCTATACTGTGAATTGGGGTCCCTCTCGCGGTTGCTATTCTCATGCTCTTCGTTACGATGATATGATCTTGAACCTAAAAACTCATTGACTTCAATTTCGTTTTGCCTAGTCTTCGCTTTCCCTTTGTGTTGACCATTCTCAGTGCTTTTAGATCCTCCTTTACCTCTCGTTTCTTTACGGGAATTATGCTCATCAGGGTGATTCCGGTTTGAAAATAGTCGACTGCTTCCGTTTGCCTCAGAATACCTGCTACTAGTGCTGTTCATTAGTGTCCTTTCATACTGCTCAGCCAGCTCCTGAAACCTTTTCTGAAGTATTTCACGCTTACTAGATAAATCCTCACCAGTTGTGATATTTCGATGATGTCTTGAGTCTAGACTGTCGATATAGCCAGGCTCTGTTTGGATTCTGTGTGCTTGAGACATGGAAGGAGATTTCTGTTTGCTGTTCATGATACGCTTGAATTCATCGTATAACATTGAGTAGTTATCATCATCGACCTGCTCAAGGTTAAAGGAGAGGTATGATGAATGTTGTCTCTCTTCCTGATCTCTCGGGAGTGATTCTTCTGTTCTTATATCGAGGAAATTATTGTTCATTGCTGTAAGCCTGGGGTCTCTGTGAGAGCTTTTCGAAGTACCTT
>ENA-UOUE01000758-UOUE01000758.1-compost-metagenome-genome-assembly--contig:-NODE-758-length-24420-cov-9.651234_pt1 | contig 24420 bp, 21 predicted proteins | sample MGYA00238146_ERZ747223 | MGnify/ENA primary metagenome ERZ747223 (study PRJEB28781, sample SAMN06268865) | compost metagenome | isolation source: single cell | place: USA: California, Emeryville, Joint...
CAGAGTACTGAGATTTGGCAGGCAAGGCGAATTAAATTTTTATACATATGTCGACCTGACCTACTGGCAAATATTATTAAGCAACGACTAATATTCAATTAATTTTTTCTTGAATTGCCATGAATTATTTTACGTAAATGTCTTATGCATACCTACTATTATTCAAAGTTCATACTCACCTATTATTAACCTATTATAATAGTTAATATTAATTTTTTCCTCAAATTAAATTTAAAGCGCTAGCGAATGAAACTCCAGCGCCAATTAAACCCGCAATACTAAAGAGACCAGCACCTAACCTCATCAGCGTGACCATAACTCTTGGAGCCTTAGAGTCACCATTGTCAATCTCTTGTTCTTTGGTTTTAGCATATATCAGGACTAACATATTATCAATTAGCTCAGTTGCAAATCAAGGAAATTACAGGGAAAAGTTATGGAGAATGAGACGCTTGCAATCCCACCAATAAGTCCCAAAGCTGCAATTACGTTTGGAATGGCAAATGCAACGATCGCAGTGCCAAAGACGAGGAGTACAGTCAAGAACACGTGCATTTTCGTCCCTGCTTGACGAGGTTTTCCGAAAACCATTAACAGCTCTGATCTTGATGGGACGTGATTGAGCAAAGTCGAAATTACGAGCGTAAATGACATGGCTCCCAACGCCACAGTCATCGGCAAGTCGTTCTTCGCACTCGCTAGTCTCGGCCTTGAAATAATTAGCCCAGGTGTTCTGTCAGTCATGGAGAGATAGCCGCAGATCGCCATGGCCAGGTACAAAATTGCATTGACTCCGACAGCTCCTCTCACCACCTAGATCCCATTAATACAGGCAAATTTCGCATCATATACCTTTTTGACGCGTGGAAGAGTCGCATCAGCAAGTTCAGCTCGGACTGGCAGCATGTTGTGATGGCAAGTGAATGAAAAAGCAGCCAGCGCGAAGGATGTGAAGAATGTTATATCAAAATTGATATAAGAAATTTTCGAAAATGAGTCATTTTCCTGAATATACGAAGGAGTTTGTATAACAACGATCTAATAATGTGTGTTAAAGAAGGAAAGCATTCATAAGGTATTACGGCAATAATGTACAAGATGCAGGCCACTCCGAGGTAAGTACCATATCTGAACGCATGCAGGTTTCTGAGAAGGGCTACAGGGAAGATTACTACAGCCAAGGCCATTATTTGGAGCAATCTTTGATTTCTCGTCGGGATATAGGCTTTTCCCGTTATGGCTGAAATGATTGGTGGTAAGAACTCCGCAACTGAATTTCAATTCAGAATTATTTTAAGGTCAAATGAGCTAGATTACTTGTAATTTGGTACCCAACTGCAGAGCCCACGCCATAGAAAACGATTAGCATACTGAGAAGAGTGGCAGCTTTCTAAACTCAACGGAGGGTGTTATTAAGAGTTATCCAAACACGAATTACCTTTCCAAGGGTCTTGTTAACCAGGGTATAGTATTCGATTTCTTTAGCTTTAAACGAAGCATGCGCTAGCATTGAAAGCGAGATCCAGCAGAGGAGTATCCCTTCTGTTAAGAGTCCAAGACCCAATGCCAGCCCTGATATCTTCAGCATGTAAGGCAATGCTAATATTCCCGTTCCCAGTGAGGTCGAAACAAGTGAAAATATCGAAGAGATAATGGAGCCTATCGACTGTCAGTGGTCAATTTTGTTAGCGAACTTACCTGTTTGCATATGAATGAAAGTTCTTTGAAACTGCGAAAGTGGAGCGTCTTTAGGTTGTTTAGAATATATTCATATAGTAATTAGGCTGTCAGAATCTTTAAATTGGAAGGATTCGAAGAAGTGAGTCTATTAAAATAAATTAATAAGAATCTTAGAATCAAAGATCTTAGAATCGTAGAATATTGTATTATTTTAGCAGTGAATCTGAAATCCAGTAACAAGCGCGGGTCATTTTTTTTTTTACGCATGCTATCCACCAAAACCAAAATCTCCAATCACGTTAACGGCACACTGCTACCTCTTATTCTTCCAATAGGCTCAGCAACAAGCAGAACTCTGACCGCAGCTGAGTTCATATCTTTAGTTTTCTAGAAAAACCTTAAATCTTTTTCAGCGCTCTGTAGAAAAATGAATGATTCCATCGAAGTTTTAAGCTCGAACATCAAATGTCTAATAGTATTTGGTGAAATCCCACAATAATAGGTCAGCGCGAGCTCGCTCTTATTTCGAAAAAGGGCAGATGAATGCTGCTCAGTAAGTAAATGGCATTAATTAGATTCCTAAATCACTGGTTTTAATTTCGAAATTAAGAATCACGGCGAAGCTTCATTGATTGATTGAGAATAGTCGAACTCGTAGATCAAATGTGATGGAAACAAATATCAACTCTAAAAATACAAATATCCTACATATTGTTTATTTGATTTTCCGGGTCTGCGGACAGATGAAGCAATCGCAAAACACTTTCAACCCGCAGATAACGCCGAAAATTACAGATATAGCGAAGCTTGCAATCCCGATGAGGATAAAATTGACCTTTATTCCAGCAGAGTTCCCTTCGGTGAAATGCGCTGCAAGACGGTAGACAAATCTGCGCATTGGGCCAATCTTGTCTATCTTGCACGATGCGTGCTTCTTTGCAGCATTCTCGTCCACGGCGAGTAAGGAATACCTATTATAAATTGAGAACTTTTTGTTTATACCAAAAATTGATAATACTCGTTAAATTTGAGCGATGAGTATGGGATCAGCTGCTCAGTGACGACTTCCCCATAAAAGTTGCGGATCTGAAGAGCAACGGCCTCGACCTTGTAATTGCTTGATCGAATTTCGATTGTGCCGAAATTCCTTGAAGTATATGCTTGTGAGCCCACTCGCTATAGAAAGTTCGAAAAGAAATTTGGATTAGGAATAGATATAAAGAAATACGTAATCTGAGTTCCCATAAGCGGCTTCTAACAGCTCTGAGACCTCCCTTGATAATGGGAATGAGAGCCCACTGGAAGTAAATTCATAGAGATCATAGCCCACTCCTGTATGAATTAATATTGCTCTATTGAAGGGAATTCGAGTCTTACTTTTATAAGAGCAAGGGTGCTGAAGTATCTCGGCGAAGTTAACGTCACCAGACAGCAATATGACACCTAACTATTGTGAATTTGAAGCAATATCATGCAAAAGGACCTTCAATGTTGAGATCTCTAATCAGTTTTAAGAGCCTGTTGCGACTTTCCTTGAACCAAGTTTCTGAAAGAAGACGTTCGTCCGGAAGGATTGGATAGCCTAACAATCAAACTTTTTAGCCCTCTGTCTCCAATAATAGAAAAGTTACTTGATGCAATAAGCACAACCTGAGCTTGGTTCGTTTCGAGCTCTTTAGTAAGCCATTCCCATTGCTTTTCTCCTAAGTTATCCGTCCCAAAGAAACGATTTCCATTCTTTTCATATCTCGGGTCAAGAAGTATGATTTTCACCTGATTGTCCGCTCCTGCATCAACCCCAAAGAAAATATAACATCATGCGCTAGCGATGACCATTTACCAACATAGTAAGAAGTATAAATGCCATGAGTTTGGTCTGATCGTCTCACACTCCCTTGAGGTTCATCCAGGAAATCCAAATATATCTGCTTTGTCTGTTGCTTGTAGCTGAAGGACATGTCTCCTTGAATAGAGAGAATCGATTTAAGTGACATTTATCAACTCTCTGAGAGATACCGTTGCTTGTTCCATAATCGTATTCGTCCCAAATGCCGATAACTTGATGCTTTGATCGGAAACTGCTGTAGTCTTCTTTAGCAAAGATAGATTACCCCTTAGCACCTCTGTGCTGCCGCAGAATAATTACATTTGTTATTCTTAGTTTGCTCAAGAGCCTGTTTAAATTCATCCAACCCTGGAAACGAAAAATATGATAAAATTCCAACAAATTTGGGATGAGGTGCCGTGTACGAAGCATCCCCTATGAAATAAGCCGTCAAGAAGAGTCCATCAGAGCTGCTTACCAAGCCAAATGAAGATATCTGGATCATATTTCTCGATCGATTCGAAGATTTCGGATCCTCCTTCAACCGGATTGTTGACCGACCCAAACGCTATCTTAATGCGAGATTCATTCTTGACGTAGAGGAAGTTATCACATCTGGCTCCGAGGAAGAGGAAGCAGAGGAAAAGGAACCAAAACTTTATTTTGAGTGTATTCATAAATCTTTAATTTATTTGCGATTTTTGATTATTCTCATTGGATTTACAATGAGAAATCCATGAAGACATGACCCGATTCCAACACCATCCAATTTCCAAGCAAACGCGAGAAGATTCAAATTACATTCGGATTTCTATTCAATATTGACCGATGGCTAAGCTGAGCTAGCAACTTGCCTGTAACGGCTCAGTTAATGCGAAAATAGTGGGTTTCTCTCGAAAATTATCACAAGGGAATGCTGGAGGGAATGCGTTACTAGCGAAGCTAATTTATTTAGGTTCCAACCAGTAAAGTCATATCCGATCAAGTCGACATCAAATGTGAGTATGCAAAAATGTTAAAATATTTTAGTGCAAGGAAGTTACTTGCTAATTCGGACAGCAATAATCAGTTCATTAGGCTTGAAGGTTTTAATTTTAATTATTTATTCAAATTTCTTGAAGCTTACTCATCAAACGTCCAATTAACTGTGAAATAACATGCACAGTCTTGAAATGAGTGAAGGAAACAGCAGCATCTCCTCCCTTCGAGAGGAGCAGTACCTCAAAGCTCGCGAGTACCACATGAAGTTCGACATACAAATCCCAGACCTCGAGGAGTCTCAAAGCAAGGGAACAAAAGGCTCACTTCCAATTGCAACTTATCACAGCCGAGAGAATAAGAGCGCAGACAAAGAGAATTATAACAAAAACACGCTGGTTGTGAGCCCTAGCGCATCTTATATGAGACCCAAACGCCAAATCAATGTAAGAACCGAGTAGCCACTCCTGTATTCAATAATAACACATATATTTAGACTGAACTCACCTCGGAATATACCTTTTCACCGAATATCCACGTCTTTTCCAAAGGCATGGAGCGTAGTGTCGATCATTTATATAAATGGAAAGAAAGCGTTGAGAAGAAGAAAGAAATGCAAAGAGAGGTAAATTTCATAGCTTGATCGTGTGTTAAAATACCATATTGACTGAAAAAGCTGCAGAGCGTGATTGAGGAGTCAAATATAGAGAAGAAGATTTATACGAATAAACGCTCTGAGGACCTCATTGCATATTCTCGTCCTGCCTTGAGAATCGAAGATTCCTTTATGCTGAGAGAAGATATACGAAAACAGAAGCTCAAGAGACTGGAAGAGTCAATGTATGAAAGGCCAAACATCCCAGAAATCACAGAAAAAGCTAGCCGGATGAAACCCAAGGCGGATCTCCTTACTCGGCTCTACCACCAGCCCTTACAAAAGAAACTGAATGAAACTCAACAAACCAACAGCTCACGCTCGCTGACTCCATCTATCAGAACAGAGCCAAAGAAAAGAGCATTTAGCCCATTCACTAGTCCTGTTGGCCATAGTGGTGAAATTTCAAATCGAAGGCCTCTAACAGCAACATCAAAGAAACACCAGCATAATTATGCTTCAGAGAGGACTTTTCAGAACGGAAAAACTCCAGGAAGTGGAGGACAACCAAAGATGGGATTGACAAGAAAAGCTCTTCCTTTCGGACAAAACGGGAGTCTTGATGGAGAAGTTTTCGAAAACAGTATCCAGCAATCACAGTTAGACTCATCTCTGTCCACGAAAAGAATCGCTCCTAATTTCCACGGCGAAAAATCGAATCTGCCTAACAAGTTCTTTTTCGCAGGACAGAAAGATCCATTGCAGGAGAAGTTTGCCGCTTTTGAGAAGTTTTTGGCTAAGCAGGACTTAAAGCCAGTTGAAAACGTTGATGGCACATTCGATGCGCCATCACATACAGAAACTTTCATAAAGCAATTTGAGAATGATATGAGTGCGAGCAGAGAGACCAGTCAGGTTTTGAGAATTCAGAAGGCGAGTACTACCGAGAGTCACAATAAAAGTCTGGCGAACTGCAGTCTTCAAGAGCGCAATCAGATATGGCTGCAGCAGAAAAACAAGAAAATTCAGAGTAAACAAGAGCAAAAGAAGGCAAAAGAGCTTGAAGGATGCACTTTCCAACCAACTTTAAATAAAAAGGCGCCACCTAAAAAACTCGAATTATCGCTGGTGCCGAATTTCAAACAGCAAGTCCTTGTCCAACTTCCATCACAGATCCCTATTAGAAGGATAATTACACCAACTCAAAAGGTTAACTCTGAGGAACAGCACGCATTATTGAAACAAAGAGCAGCTACTCCTAAAGTAGAATATAATGCAAGAGACCAAAAAGAGGCTAATAGCAAAATTGATGTTAACATGCCTCCGAGATCGGTGAATGTAAAGATCCATATTGACGAGTATCGCAATCATTTCAACATCTACAATGTGAACCGACCAAGCTCGCCTCAGAAATCATCGATATATAATGACTTTGAGAAGCAAAAGAAACTTATCAATTATATCCTTGACAGTGAGAAACTAAAAGCCAATCCGACGAAATCTAACGCCTAAGGATCTCCCAAGCTAAACCCACACATATTTTATTGTCATATCACCATTCAATTTCATATGTATTAATTAACCAATCACTCACTCAACAAAATAGATTGATTGGATTCGTATCAAAAATTGCCAGTTAATCCTTATGAAACATTTTTTTTTTCTTCTCGCAGCTTTGAAATCTTCAGAAAATTCTTAAAGATGATTGATTGTATTCAATGATTATTTATGCCATTAACAACACGATAATATTCAGCAGCAATTTCTATTCTTCTTTTATTTCTTGGTTTTGATTTATAGTAACAAAGATGATGATGCTAATAAAAATCTGACATAATCAAAACTATTAGTGTGGACCAGCCATAAAAAGCAGGTGATCGCTGCCCTTTTCCTGTTATCGAGCTATAGTTCTCCCAAAAAGTGTACGTTTCCTTCCAATTCGTAGTTACTGTGTTAATGAGATTCGCTCTAACGATTTCATAAATTTCCCTTGCAGCATCATCTTCAGTATAATATCTCTCCAGCGATCGCAGGATCAGGTAGTTGATATTCATCCATATCGGCTCCGTCCAATATTTCTCACCCTGCAGGAAGTAAGGATCTGAAGCAGAGAGCGACCTAATCCCATAATCTGACCACAATAACTCAGGTAACACCATCAAACCGACAGTCGTATGCCATGACTCGCTATTAACAGGGATAAGCCCGAAGAAAAGAGGGAAAAGATTCACGTATCCAATGTGACTGTTAAAGATTTTCCTCCTCTCTCCATGGTCCGTTCCCATCGCATCTTGCAGAATATCCTTGTAAATGCCGTCATCAGGATCTCTGAACTCTTCTAATGCAACGACTAACTTCGACTCTAGCTCAAGAAAAACAGGATTTGGCTCTTCTCCTTTATACCGCGCAATCTGATTGATGGTCTTCACCATAAAAATCATCCATACTTGTAAATCGAGACTCGCGAGGGGTTCCTGGAATGGATCCGCTCTGGGATAGTCATCAAGTCCTGAGCCCATCACGTTGCCGCCTTCGCAAGGTTCCACGCAGGTCCATCTAAACAAAGGCCCTCTGAAAAAAGGATTATTATCGATTTCGAAATTTCTCTGGGTGGCATTGAAGAACTCGAACCATTTCTTGATCTTTTCTTCAATGTCTGAATTCAAAAACTTTACGACGTTTTGGTATTCAGGATGAGAGGAGTTCGTCGAGAGCATTAAGTACTCAACAGCGAGAAGCAGAGTTGGAGGGTTGGCCTCTCTTTCGTCCTGATAAAGAAACTTCTTCTCGTGAAACGCACTTTCTTGCTCTTGGCCTCTCGCTTGCTCTCGAGGAATCCAGCCTGTCGACGACATCGTGTTGAACCAGCTTTCTAATATCTCCATACAGAGAATTTTATCCCATCTGCAGAGAATCAGCTGATGGAATCCTTCATCCCATAGGAAGCCTCTTGGAAAAGTCACTCGGCTCGGCGTGGAAGAAAACAGTTCGAGTTTTGGCTGCGTTGGAGTCTCAAGGCCGATGTCAACTTTTGTTAAAATATGACCATATGTATAGCAAAGTCCGCCTATCATGTTACTAACCCCTGTCCTTCTTATCTTCGCCCAAGAGTTTAACTGTTCCTGAGAAGGAGGTTCCTCTACCGGCCCAGGATGTGTCATTATGGGAAAGACATCGTTAAGTTTTCTCATAAAAAGCCGAGTCAATTCATGGAGTTTCTGTTGAGTTTCTTCGACAGTGATATACGATGGAGGACTCTCAGAGTGATAAGTGATCTTGATTTTGTATTTATAAGGACCCCGGACTTGAAAAACGATCAGATTGTACAGGTTATCGGGTTCATGACATTGAGCTGTGTTAAATCGCATGAAATTCTCCTCTTCGTCATTCTCCATGTGAAGGTAGATGTACTCAGTCTGTTTCCAAGCCTCTGCTGGAGGTACGTTCATATAGCAGCTGAATACTTCTAATTTCGGGGGTGTACACTGTGTAGCTCTTAAAGGTTCAGTTGTCCATATGTGCTGAGGTTTGCACTTATCATTCATGGTCTCCTCGGCGTTCTCTACCTCTGTTTCTTCTTTCTCTTCCTCTGAAAGAAATGATTCAATGATCTTGCCTGGGATGATTTCAACATCGAAATACCCTTTCATTGTTTTCGTAGCAAAGTCTGTGGCTTTGAAGACATAATGTCTTTCTGATTCATGTACGAGGTCGAAATAGTTCAAGCCCACGCCGTCTAGAGTTTCACCACCTATGTATGCAAATGTGTTGATTGAGCGCCATTTTGGCGATTTCTCTGGGTAATAAGACTCGATAAGGTAAACCCACGATTGTTCCGAGCTACTTTCTTCATGAGTCTTCACGAATGTGAGATTGTAGTACAAACTGAGAGAGCGATCTGCGATGATCTGCTGGCTGAACCTTTTCCCATCATTGAAAATGTATTCTGCAGAGAGATAGTCCTTATAAAGACCTAAAGTGTCTCGGAAATATGAGGCGAATTCAGGATATGATGCATGAGCGTGGAGTTCGTCTGAAAACATGAACCCAGCGCTTAAAGGAGACGGCGATCTCTGCGTGACCACGGAGAGACGGTGAGGCTTGTAATGTCCCCACAAGAGATGCTGATTATCTCTCATTTGAATAGAGTCATGGGTTTCAGCTGTGTTTGTATAAGCGATTGTGAGGATTCCAAATAGAGCGATGAGAGTAAGTGTTTTGAAGTTCATGGGAATTGAGGTTTTTCTCAAGTAGATATATGAAGCTGTTGTTATGGATAAACAAAGTTCAAAAATCCTCTTTGTTTTGAAAGATTTTATTGGGCTGTATTTGAAATTTGACCCAGGAGGACAATTTTCTCAATGTTTTTCTTCGATGGCTATGCATTTATTTTCGACGTTCTTATTCATGTGATCTACGTCAGCGATTTGTTCACCTTCCATAAGATATCCCATTACAAACGAATAGCCTTTAAAATACACTAGATATGTAAGATAATAACAAAGTATTGAGATCAAATCCATCCACCGCCTGTCTATTTGCCTTTTTTTCCTATACAATAACCATTCAGTAGTATTCAACATTCAACACATCAGAAATAGTGATACATGCTACTTAACCTAAACTCAACAAACTTAAAGTGAATAGAGAATATTAGCAGAGTATCACAATTTTTCTGGTAACTACATGCCTTAAAGTGCATACCCAACAGCTGGAAATGTTTCAGAAAACTATATCAAAGTCAATCTTTCATGATATGACTTAAGAGAATTAAAAACCGAATACTCTCCTAAGCGAATGACTACCTCATCTTTATTAGACCTCTATACGACTTTCCACTACTGATTAGTTTACTCCCTTCTCCAGCGAGTCCCAATGTTTTTTTGAAAAGAAATCATAAGCAAGAAATAGATATTTTCCTTATCTATTGTTCGTTGTCACTAGCGTTTCTGTGCATATGTGTTTTAAAAAATAACATTTGATGACCGTTTCTCAAGTTGTATAATCGGTCATTAAATCGGCACCAAGATGGAAAATCCGAGACAGATCGGTATTTGTGTTGGAATTGGTTTCGTCTTTGTCGGCATAGTGGCTTTCGCTTTCTCTTGGGACTCCGTGGAGCCTACGGAGTGGGGATTGAAGTACAATTCCTTCACCAAATCAATAGATAATAACACAAGTAACCTTCCCCTCATTAATAACTCTAATCCCGCTTCTTTTCCTAACCAGTATATGATGGCGGTCGGTACCTGATTGGTCCTGTCAACTCCTTTATCAAATTTCCAAGAACTCTCCAAACAATTAAACTCTCCGAAGAATCTGATGCAACCGGTGAGTTCTGATCCCATTGCCACTGACGATTTATTGCTATTAGCTGGCCCTTTGAGTACGAGAACTAACGAAGGTCTCTCGCTCAAGCTTTACGTTACATTCCAATATAAAATAATCCAAGCCGACATACCTAAGATTTATCTCCTAACCGGAACAAACTATGAGACAACCTACCTTCGTATCGCTAGAGAGACTCTTCTCGCGATCGCCGGAAGTTACAATGCACAAGCTTACTGGGTAAGCCCTTTATTCCTAGCCACAGAATGTGTAATCGATGAACATCATTCTTTAGGAAAACAGAACTGCGATTGGCACTAATATGCTCAACACTCTAAATAAAGATCTACAATCAGCCTATGCGACATGCGAAAGCCTTCAAATTACTTACATAGACCTGCCGGATGTCTATGAGGCAGCTATTGTTGCGACTCAGGTCGCGGTTCAACAAGCAACCACAAAACTATACGCCCAACAAGCGGCATTGATCAGAAAAGAGATAGATGTGCTAAGAGCCTCAGCGCAACAGAATATTACAATTACAAACGCTACTGCAGAGGCAGCCGCGTATTCTATACTTCAGAAAGCTCAAGTACTGTGTCACCTCACCCTCATGTATTTATCAGCTGTTTTGTGTAGGCAACTACTTCAAATAACTCAATCGGCGCTGAAAATAGCACTTATGAATATATCTCAAAGGTATTATATTCTTCTAAGCAATGCAATAACTCTGTCTTCCTAGACGCTTGGACTGAATTCGACCCAGCTTGATGAATATATATTCCTCACATCGCTCCAAACCAAAGATTCGCCAGTGTTCGTTGGCTTCGAGAACACGGTGTTTACGAACAATATTTAGAGCAAGCACTCCTTATAAAATTTATATTTTCCTTTCACGGGTTTTATTCATGTAGGTTCACTCAGAAAGCTTTACCAGGAAATTAGTTACAATGCATTTTATTCGGAGTGTGAAGCTGTTTCATTTTGTATTTTATTCGAGCGGTGAATAATGGAAGATTCCTCTCCATGAAATTTCCTAGTTTTTCTAATTAATGCATCTCCTGCTAAGAAGAAGCAGATTATTGAGTCTCATCTTGTTTGGTTTGAACGTTTAACAACAAGAATAAACTAGCAGTCTTATGCATTTATATAGTTATCCCATGATAAAAGTATATTTTAAATTCAGCAGAGTGTTTGAGCGGTAGAATTTGCAACATGAAGAAATCGCAGTTTTCTGACTTGGTGTTCACGGCCGTTGAGTCCGGTGAAACACAGAAGGTCATCAAGCTCTATGAGCAATTCCCAAAATATATTAATAAGCTCACTTCCTCAAATAATTGGACTCCTGTTGCCTATGCATGTCGATATGGAAATATTGAATTGGTTAAGTATTTCATTGAGAAAAAGTTCAATTATGAAAATAACGCAGGGTTCAACCTGTTGCACGTATGCTGCTTATCCGGCGAACTTGAAATGCTCTCTTTCCTCCTTAAGGATCTCAAGATGGATCAAAACATGGTGGCATCTGAGAATCAGAGCCAAAACAGCCCGATGAGAATCGCCTGCAAATACCAATTTTACACTCTAATTGAATGCCTCTACAATCACGGCGCTTATGTTGCCGATGGCTATGTTGGTCACAACGTAATCCCCATAAAAGCTGAAGAATTTGACAGAGAGGGTCGAGCACGAGAAGTAATTAAATACAGAAACTTTGAAGGGAACGAGGTGCCTGGTAACGCAGTCCTAAGGATTTCGGATTTCAAAGACGAGAGAATGAAACTCTTTTTCAGATGGCTGAGGTACAGGAATTTCTTATGCACAGTGCATGTCTTCAAGGTGAACAAAACTTACCAAGAAAGAAGACCTTTCGCAAAAATGTTGGTGAAATTTGAAGGTGTCATTCTCAAAAATCTTTAATTCATCTATGAGTACTTGGTCATCATAAGAATGTGTAATGTCTATGTCTTCTTTCCTCTCCAACATTTGTCTTCGTCCATATCAGTAATGATCAAAAGATTTTTAAGGGAAATATAATATTTCGGCATGAATGACAATTGCCTCTTTATATACATAAAATCATATTCCTCTCCAAACGAACTGGGAAGCAGCATTTCACAATTAGAAACTTTTCGGAGGTTATGTTTATTATCTCCAGCTTGTCTTGCTATTATTGAGGCCATAAAGAATAAGATTCGTTTCCTCACTTTTTCAACATATTTAAGCCTTTATCTTAACGTCTTTGAAATACAAAGCAATACACATTTTACTCTCTATTTCTAGTTGGATTGATTATAATAGGTGAGCTAACAATCTATGTAACTAAGCCATGCTGCCGCCGAAAACAAATTATTGTCACACCTGGTAATCAAATAAGCCATACCATTGAAAGTTCATTTAATGTATAAAAAAAATTCAATAAACTTACACTTTAATAGGCTTTGAGTTTCAAAAAATTGGTCTTTTTCGTGATGATATCCGTGAGCTTTTCTCTATTATATTTCTTCAGGTTTGCAAAGTACTCGTTTTCTTCCCATTTCATATTCGCTTTCATGTTTTTCTCTGCGAATTCATCGATATCTGCAGCGTCAAGCACTTCATTCACATGCAGCAGAAGCGCCACAGCAGCCGCGTCATCCTGCTTATTCATCAAGCGAACGAATACATGTGATTTAACCTCATCTGCGTACACAACGAGCATTTTATAGAAATATTTCAGTTCGACAGTGCTGTTTGTGACTTCCAATTTCAAAAACTTCTCACTCGCCTCGTCGAGCAAAGACATATTGCTCAACAACTTGTTGATTTCTTCCTTATAGAACGAAAGAATCTGCGTTAACTCCTCGGCTTCCTCGTCAGCGTATCGTGTAAACATCTTATGCTCATCCGAACTCTTGAATGCATCCCACTGCGGAAATAGCTTATACCTCGAGGAGGAGTTACTATCTCCCGCGAGGTCTTTTTTCAACTGCTCAAGGGTCAACTTAGCCTTCTTCGCGAGTAAGAACGCCACAATTGGGGCTTTGATAGTGAGACTTTCTTGGAGAATGGTAGTAAGAGTAGTAGTAAGATAAACCACTTTGTTTCTCTCCGTCACAAGAGCATGGAGAATCGCGTAGTACGGGTCCGTCGAGGTATTCCCACCAGCGATTTTCTGATTCGCATCTGAACCTTCTAGCTGTTGTTGGATATACTGCTGTTGATACTGATTATTCATGGATAATCGACTAAACTCTGATTCCGTTGGGAAGAGCGGAAATTTCATGAGATCATCCCAGGTGATTCGTTGTTTCGGGTCAATCGTAAGCAATTTCTTGAGCAAAGTCTCCGTGTTCGGAGAAATATCGTTGATGTCACGCGGAATGTTCAGCTGCTTGGTATCGAACTGAGAAATCAGCCCAGCGAGGGTTTTGTCCTCGTATGGACACATGCCAAAAAGCAGCTCGTAAAGTAAAACACCCATTGACCAGATATCCGCTTTCACGTTGTAAGGATACCCTCGAAGAATCTCCGGAGCCATATAGATCGGTGACCCAACCATCGAGAGCGTCAACTCGTTCGCTGAGTGAAGTCTCTTGCAGAATCCGAAATCAGCAAGTTTGATAACTCCTTTATGGATCAAGATATTGGAAGGCTTGATGTCTCTATGCATGATGTTTTCTTTATACAGCGCACGACACGCGTTCAGCAGGTGCTGGAATATCTTCAAAGCCTCTTTCTCCGGTAAATGGTCTCTAACTGAGAGTATATTCTCCAAAGTGCCTCCCTCGCAGAATTCGTAGACTAGGTACATGTTGTTTGCTGTCTTTAGCATTTCGATGAATTTGATGACGTTGGGGTTGTCGATCCTGCCGAGGATTTTGATCTCGTTTGTCGTAAATTCTTCGAGTTTGGGAACTTCAGAGAATTTGTTCAAGGGAATTACCTTTATCGCTACGGTTTCGTTTGTTTTTTTGTTGATAGCTCTGTGGACCTTGCCGTATTGACCCGCTCCGACGACTTCATACAAGACGTAGTTTTCGATGATTTTCTGCATTTGAGATTAGTAGTAGGTGGTTTCAAAGTAGTTTTCTTTAATTTTTAATATTTCAGGTTTATGTGTGCTACGCGTTTAACGAATTGAGTATAATTCGCGATTTTATTTGTGTTGAATATTTTCAACGCCGGTTTTCACAAAACCGATAGTTGTTGCTGGAATCTGAAATAATCTTCTTGCAGAATGTCTCGATTCATAATAAAAGCGTGAAAACTTAGCTTTCAGAGGTTACCAATCTCTTGTTCTCTTTAAAATTGAAGCTTCGGAGCTATAATATCTCTTCACTATTTACATGTACTCTGTTGTATTAAGCAATTACCTGGCTAGGATTATGTTTGAATTGTAGTTTTCGAATCAGAGTCAACTCCTCTTAGTATTTTAATACATTGTTTACTCTTATCATAGTGAACCTCAAAAAGGATGAACCTCCTTTGGTACTCGAGATAGCAGCAATCTGAATTGAACAGCTTAGAGAATTTACTACTCTAACTCCCTTACAATACCATGGAGCTTGGTTAGAGTAAGTATAAGAAAAATCCACTTAGCTGAACGTTCTCAAGTTTGATCATATTAATAACAATAGCCATATAGATAAGTGTATATAATATTATTTTTATTTATATTTAGAGACAAAGTTAACAAGAATCATATGCAGATATTTCATTGCGAAAACCTAGAGGTATATATTTGATATTCTTACTCAAATTTGGTTCAGTTAATAGTCTAATTTAGTTATATAGTCTTTTACCTTGAGAACATTTTTTTGGTTTGATATCAGCCTTCTTATTCTAATTAAGAGTAGGCTACGAATTCGGCAGTAGGGAGTATATGTTTTCAATTCAAAGTCGAAATTCTTGAAGGAAGTCTTCTCTTGGATTCTTCGCTTCATTATTTATTCATCATATGTCTTAAATTCAAAGGAAGTGTTATTCTTGCTTTCAGCATAAGTCGCATACGATTTGAAACCGTCGGCTACGACAAAGGTCGGGAACTCCTGGGTCTTAAGTCCGGTGGGTTGGACCCTAGAGCTCTCCTTTGCACTCGGATTGATTCTGCTCTTCATTTTGTTAGCTATGCTTTGGTTATCAAGCCGGTAGTAACCTTGATTTTCTAATGAATTAGCGTTGCGACGGTTAGCACTGCGTGGATCATAGTATTGTTTCTTTAGTTGCCGCTCTTGACTTGGGTTGGAGTTAGTTGGAATTGGTTTTGAGTATGAATTAGGTGTGTCAAAAGCTTCTTTATATTTAATAAGATCAGCCAGTAGTCTATAGTGCTGGTTTTCTCCGTAAGTGATAGGCAAATCGAGAGGAAGGTATCTCGCGTCGTGCCATGCGTCCATTTCGCGGCTAGAAAACGGCCCTCGTACTTGATTTTGATGGTCTTTGTAATACCAATTTTTCATATCGTAGTCATACCCTTGAGAAAAGAATTTGAAAAGGCTGGTTTTTTGGACCGATGTTTGGGTCATAAGCCCAACACGAGAGGTGGATTTCGAGGGATATGTACTAGCATTTGAAAAGGAAGGTTGAGGATACTGATGAATTGATTGTTGATGAGGTTGGTTTTGTGAAGTCATCATCTGTTTGTTAATGTCGAGCAACTGCTGATATTGCTGCACCTGCTGTCCATAAGGATGGTTATTTTCAATGTAGTTGCTTGGGTGTCCAGCAATGATCTCAGCGCCTGGGGTTAAGTTTCTTGAATCATCAGGAGAAGTGTTTTCAGCCAGAACGTCGAATGGCCAAATCGAGAGCCCGTTATTTTGGGCTATATTCAGAATTTTTTTGGCTCTGAGTTTATTCCTCTTCCTCAAATCATGTAAGAATGGGTCAACTTCCTCTTCTCCTGAATTCTGGCTTTGCTCTCCGCTGAGTCTTTCACAGCTTGGGACAAACTCCTTGAAACTCTCCCAACTATCATCACCGGACTGATTGCCGTTGTGTCCGGATATATTAGATTGGCCAGTTAGGTTCTGCTGATAGCAAGTGTATTTAGGTCCAAAGGTTTCCTGGTTGAGCTGAAACTCATGCATCAAAATTGTGCTATTGCTGTCATTTCTGACCTCTCGCTGAAGTGTGTTCACTTGATTTGAATACTTTGTCGACATAATACTTTTGTTAGTCAGTTCTTTTCGGTGTTTTTTTTTTCTACCAGTTAATTATATCGATTATTAATTATTGAGCCTTTCAGATATTTAAACCATGGCGAACATTTATAATACCACAATAGACCTACTTTAAACCTACAACAATCTCCATTATTCTATCGAAGATCAAGCTCTCTAACTGAAGACAGGAAAAATTCTGACAATTTTGCAGCCGAATATCATTCCGACAAAAAATTTTCCGAATAACTTAATTCAGCTTTGCTTACAATGATTAGGGATTTATGCTTCTCTTAAGTAGCTAATGATAGTTTCTGTGAGTGCGAGAGAGAGAACTGAATCAAAACTTGCAACTCCCTTAGGTTTTTCTTTGGCATCTCTCCATAGACCCACTTTTTAAATATTTTTAGAAAACGGTCGGAAATTAAAGACGCGCTTCTAAGATTAAAAGCTCTCAGAAAATGTTATTATTTTTATTTTGTTTTACTCTTCAATTGTTTTACAATGAGAGAAGAAATGATAAGTGACCTATCCTGCTAATGGACGCACCGGTAATATTTTACCTCTCACTTGGTGGCACCTTTACAAGTTCCGATAATTTAGTGCATTACCTAATACTGCCTCTCTCTCTTACTCTCTTGTTATTTAAGCAGAAATCTACTGTGATACGAACTAATTCACTTAATTTGCGAATTTTAGAAAATGAAGGTTGGTTTTCTTGTTTTGATAAATTTCGTGTTGCAACATTGATCCTCCACTTGGGTGGTGAAGGTGGCTCAATTCTTCGATGTATACAGAAGAATGCAACGCTACAAACTGACCAACAAATGAAAGTTTGAAACACAACAAAAATGATAATGGCTCTCAAAGCAGACAGTTCTAAATCAAGGGATTAAGAAAATCTTCATATGGTTCTTCAAAATAGAAATCATCTCTCGCGTATGATTATTACGATAAATTTATATTATCTTTTCAAATTTCGATGAGATGTACAGTTCTGACATCTCTTTGTATATAGCTATTATTGCTATCACACCTATCTATTAATAGGCATCGAGATTAATCCTTGGAACTCACCAAAATTTATGTTTTCAATGTGAAATTTGATTCAGACTCGCTAATTTCAGACTCGCTAATTTCAGACTTTGAAGTAACTATTTTTCGACCGAGCAAACCTTATCCTAAATTTCCGTTGATTTTACAAATTACCATGATTGGTTTAAGGGAACTATATTATCATAGCAGAACTTATAAAAAAAAAATTGATAGCTCAAATGCAAATGAATTCATATATACAGAAACCCATTTACACATTTTGCTGCACCCATTTCCCAATATTAAAAAAAAAGGAAGCACCGGCGACTCTATTTTAATGGGATTGCTCTTGTTTATGATGGTAATAGTCATCGTCAATTGGAATTATCCTGTCCTCAAAATCTGCCAATCGTCTCGCACTCAGAGGTTCGAACTTTGCAGGAGACTACGAATAAATATATCGTTAAGGAATTATTAGCAACGATAAAGAGTTACTTGAAGAAACGTTTGGTACTGTTCGCTCTCATAAATATCAAGCTCTAACGAGCCTTGCAGATCTGAGCTTCTATATTACAAAAAAAAAATGATATCCAATGCCCCTTCCAATTTATGTGTATTACTGCTTGATAATGATGATTATTCTGATGATTTGCAGGATATATCGAAAAGACAAGAAAATTGAAGGCCATAGGTCATCATCCGTTTGGATCCCGCGGCTGAAAGATTGATTAAACCAACAAAAAAAAAAGAGGAGAGAATGTTACAATCTCGCTCGGCTCGATAAGAAACTGAAATAAAGTATGATTATCACAACCATGATGCTGAAATCCACTACATTCCACACGTTTTTGAAAAATTGCTTATGTTTTCACTGAGTTTCACATAGAACTAAAGCGGTAATACCCCTTTTTGCACAAGCACTCTCGCAGTGACCTCGGCCGTCACAAAAACAGTCAGGAAAGTTTCAAGAGTAAGGCTGACTCTGTCTTGGTGACTAGTAGAGCATGTTAAGATGATTGAAGTACCTCGTGACTGTTACTATGTCTCAAAGTCTCTGTAAACCTATTGCATAACGAATATCAATTTCGCTCTCACGATGAAAGGACATTACCCAAAACAAAACGAACAGGGCGATGAAGAGCTGCACTCCGAGGAAGTAAATATAGCATCCCATCGTGCGGATGTAGTTAAGAAAGTATTTCCAATTCATTGTACGCCAACGTGTTTGCCTTGTGCTGATCAAAGTTTTTATTTTTTTCTAAAACCAGTTATCCAGATCAGTTGATTTGGAATTTTGTAAGGGGTTATAAATAGACTGATTAAACGGAAACAAGTAATTAACCTTATCAGGCAACGTACCATCAAAATAGAACCCATTGCCTTGAGAAGACAAGATTTAAATTGATTAATGGGGTAGTACAAGAGATGATACACTTTTCAATTGAAATTAAACCAGCTTTCTTTAAGTAGGATCTTCTGACTAACTGATTTTGCAAAGAATTAATCGTCATTGCTTTTTTTTTAAACATTTATCACCGGCACTGCCGAAAGCCGTCGACTCTTGATGGAATTGGGTATAATATATAGATTTTGCATCAGCTTCCTTGAACATTTCAATTAATCATTTATTTTTCAACGTTAAACATAATACGGTCGAGATTTGATAACTGGAGGCTTTGCATCATATCGATTCAATCATAGCATTCAAATGAAATGAAGTTTTTAGCCCTTCACAATGGTTTTCGAAAAGATTGGAGTGATGTCAAAATTAAACGACTTAATTCATTTGTGTTTTATGTATGAATGATGCTCCTGAACTCCGTCTGCATGGGTAAGTCAACTAAGAATATGGAATCAAAGAATCTTATTAATTCCACAAAAACAGCCTGCACATTGTTTCAATTGCTGCATTGTTAAAGATTGGTAATTTTATCCAGTGTTCTGATTTTTATTAAATTGTGAACAGCTTTGGGATCGCAGGCAATAAAATTTTACAAGCAGTGGTGTACATGAGCATTCAGTCACTAACCTCATTAACCAGTCTCGATTCTTCTAATCTGGCCATCGACATCCCTACAAGAACCTTCCTAAATAGTCAATCCTTGGATCTGGAGCCAACCAACCCCTCCAAGAGAAAATTCCTTGATGAGAAAAAAGCATTCGTAACAGCGGAATTTTTGAGCAAAAATCGCGTTGATATTCACAACAAGGAACACGCTCAAGTAATACTCAGCTCAAAAGTCTCACTCTAACTCGTGATTAGCTCTTGGTGAACATCCTTCAGAAAAAACCTCAAAAAAGATACGATGAAGAGGTCCTTTTCGTGAAAGAGGCTTTCACGGATATTAAGTTCTTCGAAAAAATAGAAAATGATCTCCCACCAGAGGATTTCTTGAAGATTTTTAAGCAGCTGACTCTCAAAGAATGCTGTCGAGGGGAAATCGTGTTCAATTACAGTAACAACTAATAGGATATAAGGTCCTTATACTTTGTTTTAGATGATTGGGGCGAAGATTTTTTTATCATTATCAGAGGCGCAGTTTTTATCTTATTGCATAATGAATCAGCCAACAAAGAGGACGAAGCTATTCTAGACGAGCAGATTTTTGAAAGCGAGGACGAAGGTACTCATCCGAAAATTGAAGAAGATCCTGATGAATATGCCGATACCCCTCTGCTTCAATATAATCGGATGTCCTCTAGAGAAGAAAAATCTGAACCAGGCAGTATATTGAATTTTATCGGGTATATAATAAATTCATGAACCATACGATAGCTCCTATGGGGAAACTCCCAGCTAGCAGTCGGAAAGACTCCAATTTTCCGAGCTCTTTCAATCTCAGGAGTCCGAAAGCTGGTGGACTGCGCGAAGGAAAGCGCAAATTGAGTTTATTCAGAAAGAAAGAACCTGATGAAGCTCAAATAGCAGCTCTTGAACAGGTGTTTCCGAACTTTTTTGTTGGAAAAATAATGAAGCAAGGAGAGTCCTTCGGTGAGATTGCACTCCAACACAGAACTCGTAGGTAGTTAACGTTTCTTCATTAGATTTACCTAAAATTATCTTGTTTTTGAATGCTTGTAGGACTGCGACCGTTATATGCAAGCAGAGGACGTTGTTTGGTGTTTTATCGAAAAGAGATTTCGATAATTTGCTCTGTAAACTTTTTGTAATTTTTGTATCATGCCTCATATGCACATAGCTGGTGTTTACAAGAAACAGGATGAAAATATCAAAGCGTTTCTCAAGAGCGTGCATATATTCTCAAGCCTGGCGGATGAAGAGCTCAAGAAGATTTTTCTTCAGTTTCAGCAAAAAGAATTTAATAAAAACCACGTAATTTATAAGCAAGGTCAACAGCCAGATTTTATTTACCTCATTCGAGAAGGAGGAGTTGAAGTATTGATTTTGGATGGGATCGGGAATATTTAATCCTTATTATCATGAAGCTAATAGCAGAAATGGACATAACTGAGGCAAAAAACACGTTTCGAGGGCTGGGCCAAGAGAGCAGACTTCCTCCAGCATTTTGGAGAACTCCAAAGAAAACACTAAAGAGATTCAGAGTAATCTTTGCTACACGTGAAGGTTAATAGAATTTTTCAAATATCTAGATCGATATGCTCGGTGTTGGGCAATACTTTGGGCTGGAAGAACTTCTTGACAAGAAAATGCGAAAGACTACTGCAGTTGTAACAACATCGAAAGCTGCTCTATATGCCATAGAGATTGGGGTACATACTGCTCTCTATCATTGGATAGCATGACTATATATATTTCACTACTAGCGTTTTCTGAAACTCACACGTGATAAAGAAGTCTTCCAACGCGTTTTCGAGGAAATTCAAAGGTTTCAAAGGAAATTCGAGAGAGTGACAACGCACCGCGAGAAACAAGAGATTCAAATGGCTTTTGCCATATCTGAAATCGTCAAACAGCAAAAAAGCGCAACAGGAAAGCCAGAATTGGAAGCACTTTCAAAAACTTCATCGGATTACTTTTTTCAACCGAAGTATTCCGTCGATACAGTTCGAATTCATAGAGATAATCAACCTACTCAATCACAGTCTGAAACCATCAGAAAGCACTCCAAAGAAGATTCCGTCAGCCCTCATCTAGCCACTCGAAGGGATACCTCAACTGGTGATGATGACCACAGTGATAATGCGCTTAGGTCTAAATGGAACTCAAAAGATCGAGCAATCAGGACACTCAATGCATCGGAAGAGAAGGAGAGAGGTCAAAAGTTCAAACCCAAGACAACTTTTGTGAAAAAAAATAACACGGAGGAGTTGATGAATACGAAGTTCGGAGCTTTTAATCACATCAATAAGGACAAGAGCAACCAACACAGCTTGGAAGGTCTTTCAAAATTGCGTGCTCTTTCTATTCAAAGCCCGAAAGGAACTCTTCATGGCAATCAGAGAAGACCTCTGAATTTTCAGCTCAAAAAATCCCATCACAATAGCTCAATGGAACAGAAAGTCCGGGAACCTAGCTCCAGCAGAGAAGATTACTATACCCTATGCAAGACGTTACGGCTTGATAAAATAATAACTGACTCGAAGAAAAACTCTCTGACTGAAGAGTACGATAAGCAAAATCTCTCGGAAAGACTTAGCATAGTGAAACCTGAACTATCTCTCGTGTTGAAAAATTTAACAAAAGAAGCTGACGAGTATCTTAATTTATCGAGCTCGATGGTCGATGACAAAAGGAGGAACTCGAGCTCTTCAGGGCTACCTGTGATAGCAAAAGAAAAAAATATTCATATGGAGAAACTGAAGCTAATTACAAAGAATACGTCTTCGGCAAAAGATCTCTCCAAATTAGGAAGAGAAACGAATAGCCTCTTTAGAATCAAAGGGACGCAACTCAATAACAGCCCCTATATTTCTACTATCGCTTGAGAGCTGAGTTTTATTCTTAAGAGTTAATGTAAAGTCGGTCGATTTATATCATTAGATATTTTTTTTAAAAAAAGAATTGATATTATGTGTTTGTTTTTTTTATTTTGATGAATACTGAAGAGGGAATGCTCTGATTCTGGTGGTTTTACTAGACGCGCTTCCTCGATTTAACAAATACAATCTGAAAGTTCCACTATGATTTTCTCGTCTCCATAGAACCTAATCATATTTAGTTAATTTTAAATATAGATTAATTCTAAGTTCTCGTCAGGTACAGTGTTACTAGTTTGGCATTACACTTCTATCCAAACGAATTTCTTATTAGCGCTCTTTTTCTCAAAATTCAGTATTTGAAGAGAATTCTATCACGCCTATGATATCCTGAACTGGACAAAGCGCTGCAATTTAGAGAATAAAAATAAATCGAATTCTTTATTGCGTTTTTTAATTGACAGATTATTTTGCTGAATGGAAAACAGTAAGCCTTCAACTACTGCTCAAAGCTCGCGAGACCGCAACTCGCATCTCTCCACATCCATCGCTTCGAACAATAAATTATCCAGGACAGAGGCGAGATTCACCAATCGATCAACCGAGCTCAAACCTGTGCTAATCGCCAGAAATACACCAGGAGTATAACGGTTTTGTAATCTCATGGTTAAGTCTTTTGCTGTGATTTAGAATGGCTTATGGAGCTACGTTAAGGCTGAAACGACAGAATCTCAGCCGTTCTTACCATCCCTCAAAGAAGGCAGAGCATTGAACGCGCGCTTAGAACATAAAATCGAGAATGAAGTGATCGCTATGTTGGAAGAGAGACTTCGAGACCAAGGTCAGGAAGTAGAATCCGCTAAAGCGGAGCTCAAACAGGCGAATATTGAAAATACTAGACTCCGGGCGATCATAGCAAAGCTTGAATATGTATAATTCAGATATTTACTGCTTATTATATGGTGCATATCAATTCCATAGAAAATCAGAGAACAAGATAACGAATTACTTGAGGAGAGGAAGATGAAGAAGGATTTGGACGCTCAGTTGGAAGAATTACGCGAGACTTATAATAGTTCAAAACGAGAAATTGGCCGGCTGGAGCAAGAGTTAAGAAACTCGAAGGAGAACATATTGAAAATGACGACCAGTTATCATGAAGCTGCGGCGAAGCTGGATAAAGAGAGAAAAGAGTTTGAAGAGCGCGTGAAAAATTTTAAGGGGAAGTTGGACGAGATGGAAGACGAAAACGAAGAGCTGAAAATGCAAATGCAGAAAAAAACTCTCCAAGGCACAATGAGTGAAGCTGAGTGTAAACAACTGAATAGTTAGAATAGATTTTCTAATTATCTCATGGACCTTCTAGATCAGAATTATATAAAAGAGCTTCAGGCTAAGCACAAAGAGGACATTAAGAGCAAAATACAAAAGATAACCAAACTAACTGCTGAGAACGCTCAGCTCCAGCATAGAATCGAAGAAAACGAGATGGTGAGGAAGAGGATGTTTGAGAGGCATGCTCAGGATGAAACACAAATAAAACAGCTTATGGATAATTGCAGAGAGCTGGAGAGAACAATTTATTCTCTTAAATCCGAAGCGAAATCATTAGCAACAGCAAAATCCAATAACCATAAGGTTTATGAAGAAAAGATCAAAACGCTTACTCATGAAAACAATGCATTGGCTTCTGAAATCAACCGTTTGAAGAAGAAATATGCTATGGCTCGGGAACGCGAGAGGCAAGGGTTGCAAGTAGAAAACGAGGAAGAGCTTGAGCCGGTTGAGGCGAAGCCTCAGCTTTTTGGATCAGTTGACTTAGGCCGCTACTAACTCCGCCATGGCAGGAGAAATTTATTTCTTGTAAAGCACTTTTCGTTTTTCATTTGAATATATATATACTCAATACCAATGCCAGGCAGAAATGCCTTTATCAT
>ENA-UOUE01000761-UOUE01000761.1-compost-metagenome-genome-assembly--contig:-NODE-761-length-24375-cov-20.849576_pt1 | contig 24375 bp, 13 predicted proteins | sample MGYA00238146_ERZ747223 | MGnify/ENA primary metagenome ERZ747223 (study PRJEB28781, sample SAMN06268865) | compost metagenome | isolation source: single cell | place: USA: California, Emeryville, Joint...
AGTTTCAGACCATACATGAAAAACGCATTATATTTAATGGAAAGCATGGTAATCGCTGCGAGTGCCTTCAATTTTGAAAATATCACAAATCATCATTGTCTCTTCCTCAACCATACTCACCTCCTCTGGCGCATCTTTATCTTTAACAGCACCGCCGTTAGGATCAGGGACTTTATTCGCTTTCTTTCTGGTAAACATGTTCCATACCTCTTTCCTAAAATTCGGACTTAACAGAAACACCAAACAATAAAAAAATCCTTGTAACTGCCTTAAGGATATTTGCATAAAACCCAACCAGAAGGGAACGTTTCTTTCAGCAACCGTCGCGTAAATCCTCACTGAAATGTCAATTGGGTTGAATAAAACACAAACTATCACATAAATCAATATCAGTCGAAAGTCCATGGAGGTTTTATGCACCACATAGCGTTTCAAGTATCGGATAATGTCTATTGTAAACGCTATGACAACCACAACTCCAATGAGTTTCGGTGCCATATAAAACGTTAGAAATACGAACCAATCAGTATAAACATCGTTTTTTAGATCAATCCAGCAGTAGTTGTACACAGAGACATATCCGCCTCCTGTAAAAGGCATAATCGCACTGATTATACCAGGCACGAGCGCGATAGACAAATAACCCATTTTCCAAGGTTGAAGGTCTCCCTCTCCAAGGTTTTTCTTCACAGTAGTTTGCACTGTGCGTACGAACATGGCTTGCCAATAAAGAATTGAGATGCTGGAATAAACTCTAAGAGCTCCGAATACGCTGCATAGCACACTATGAGCTGGCGCGAGGTTAAATGATGTTGCGAGAAGAGGAAGATAGGCGATAATGACGAGCATTTCTAACTCCCAGAAGAAATTCATGACTCTTTTCCGAAGAAAGTAGTATGTTGGGAGGATGAAGAGTACCGTAGCGGTAGAAAGTATCGTGGAGGCTGTAGACACGTAGCGTAGAAAGTCCGCTTCGTTGAAATCGAGTTGAAAGATGTTGTTAAACTGCATTGTGGATTTTGATTAAAAAATGCAGAACTTTAATTTATTTATTTGGTGCGGCTTGATGATTCTTTATTATACCAAAAAGGAATTGGTAGTGGAGAATTTTGAAAGGTAAAGGTAGTTAAAAAACTGTTTGAGACCGTCAGCGCGAGAAAATGTAGGGAAAAGCTGATGATGACGTTTTTAGAGAGAGAGAGGAAAAAAATGATTAGAATGGGAATATTAACTCCGCTATTCTTTTCAAGATTTAGAGGGAATTATTGAGAAACCAAGGCTAGAATATGCTGTTGAAGTTATCTTTGCAGCAGTTCCGTTACTGACTCAAAAAGAATAATCGCTTTGGTTGTTAGAGTTGAGGGAATTATTGTGCTTTTTCAATTTTAATCAAGATAAAATGCATTTGACGATACAGTTGTGATTGCTGAAAATGAGGTCAAGGTGTATCTAAACATTTGGATGTAAATATGCCCTATTTCGACATCTCTTTGAAACAGAAAGGGCTCTTTTAAAAAGAGAGCAACTCAAATAAAATTGCAAAATTCAAATAAAAAGGTAAGAATGATAAAATTAACAAATTTAAAATTGATATAAACATATTTTCATTTTAATTTTAGTTTCGTTTTCACAGAGCATTCCGTAATTTTCAGCGTTCCCATCATTTCAGAAAGCAAGCAGCTCTCATCATCACCATCTGTCAAAGTAGATTCCGAGTTATTGAAATATTTTTGCCAGTCTTTTTCTCGCTCGAAACATTCTCGTAAATCGTCTACAGATAATGAAGGTTTCTCCAGCTGAGCATAATAATTCAGGAATGGAATCAAATCCAGTAAACTGCTATCCACATCATTTTTATAATAAGGATCGAGCGTGATCATCCGGGCGGGCTCAAAGAAATAGTTACAAGAGTCTTTGGCCTATCAATGATGAGATTAGTCAAAAAAGAAGCTCTCCAACAAACAAAGTTACCGTGAGAAATAAACTGTCTGAATCTACAGGTACACGTGAATTTTCCCAAGCCTGACCTTCTGTAAGAAATTTGGTCCCTTCACATCGTTCGGGATCAACAGCAAAAATTCTGTAAACTAAATGTTCTATTCGGAGGCTCAGTAATGTCTCTTTAGCAAACTAAAAAGAGAATTAGACCATTTGTGAACACGAAATCGTACCTGTTTATTTTTTGTAGTGAGAATGGTTATTTTGAAGTTCTCTGAAGCTTGTTGGATGAATTCAGTTGCAGATGATCTAAGGCGCAAACTTGACTGAAGATTTTTAGCTTTCCTGTCAACCACAAAAAAGACATTCTCCAGCAAAATACAGAGCTCTTTTTTCACATCAGTTCTGTTAGGGTTTTGGTCAAAATGTTCTTCTATGTAGTCAATTTTGGGATTTGCTTGGGTTGGAGTTTTGCACTCTGTGCTCATAGTCAGGTCATGTTCAGAACTAAATCTGCAAAGAGGAATAAGTAAAATGAATGGTAATCTGCTTACCGAGGCGTTCGGTAGTCTTCAAACTTTAAGAGAGAGGCAGAAGGTGTATTTGCTAACATGGCACTTACAAGAAGATGAGAATTGAAGAAAGATGAAAATTAATTATATAAGTCTATTTTCGAAAAATTTAAATACTTCATTAAGGCATTTGCACTGTGCTGCGAACTTTTTGTAATTTTGGGCACTGAAATTAATTTTGTTGTTATCGGCGATGAATTGTTCGAAGAACAAGAAATAAATTAAGGATTAGAACAATTTTGAAGTAACAATATTGCAATAGATGAAACCTGCTCGGTTATTTTTCACACACACACTGGGAAGTGATGGCAAAAGGAAGGTTATGTGAAGGATTGGACGTTTTGGAAGAATTAATAATTTTTATTGGAAGGGTTTTTCAAATTATTCATTGATTATTTAACACTTTTTTGATGGTTCCATGAATCAAAACAAAAGGGATTTTAATTTGATATTTGAAATAAGAATTTTATATAAATCCTTCAATTAAATTTGAACTAAATTAAATGAAATAGTCAGTGAGCGGTCAGTCTTTTTAATTGTTTATCGGGCCGTGGAAGCTTTTGTAGGTAGGCCTTAAGACCCTTGCACTTTTCAAAATGTTTTAAATGGTAGTTCTTTTCTTTTGGTTCATTATCTGTTCTGTGCCTTAGGGATCTCCTTTTCTCTACCAAGTCAAAATTTTCAGTCCTTCGTTTGCGTGGATAGAAAAGGTGTATGTTCAATCATTTCGATCTGGCCTTAGTTGTTTTCTTATTTTCAGAGCCACTTTTGAGAATTTTTAATTCTTAATTAAAAGATTACGTGTCATTTATTCTCTGTGAACATTTGGTTGAACAAAAGAAATTAGCAAACAAAATTTAACTTTAAAAATTTTGAACTGAGTGGGCTTGTAATCATGTTCCTGAATTTCTTCATAGCGGGCGGTTCTGTCTATGTTTTAATGGTATGAAAATCCTTATGTTAATTTCTGAGAGTTCAGTAGTACAGAAATGGTAATGATGAGACCGCCAGGATTTCATTTTCTTTAAGGGATCATTTGTTTATGTCTCAAACTCGTATTATTAGATACTTTAGATAAAGGACTTATTTTCCTACTGGAGAGCATCATGCAGAAAATTATTGCCATGTGTACAGGTAAATTTGAAAAATGAACAAAATCTCACTCTTTTCAGAGTGCTATCTACTTTTTCTGTTCTAATTTGGCAGTTTTGTTTCCAAGCAATTTTACGTTAGAAGTTTCTAGCTGAGTTCTAAATCTTCTCAGCCAAGCAGCTCCAACAACGTTTCTTCTATTGGATAAGGAATCAATTAGCAAAAGTAATTCATCTTCTTCAAAGATAAAATTCGAATCAATTTAGGAAGATAAAATTTGAATCAATTTGAGAAGATAAAATTCGAATCAATTTGGGATGACAAAATTCTCGATGACAATGTTGTGGATCCTTCAGCGAAATTAATCTAATACCTAATATCCTGGCAAAATCATCGATATCATTTCCATTAGATCCACGAAATGTAATTGCTTCTGATGTCTGCAGCCACGAGTTCTAGGGTGTGGATCAAGTTATTTCGCTTCACTCAAGATTATCTCATGCAATTTAATTTCTGTATCAATTCAAGAGATGCTCAAGTCGAATCAGAAACCTCTCCCTACCAAAATTACTAATCAGTACGCCGACGTCAAGCCACTATCTGTAACAGGATACTGCAAAGTCTATGAAGGGGCTTGTCGAACAACTAAAGAGAAATTTCATATCAAAATATTGGACAAGGAATCACAATTCTACAAAGCTGATCCTAGCATTGCAGCCACCATGTTCATTCAAGAATTGCTCCGATTATGCTCGATCCATCCTTCAGCTGTTCGAATTGAAGATTTTTCTTATGATGAACAAGTAATCGGCTACGTTACTCGAAAAAGTTCACTTCTATCCGAATCAAGAAAAGAGCCTCTCAATAGCGAGAAGCTGGTGAGTGACCTCATATCGGAACTCTCGTTCGTGCATACAAAACTGAAGACACCAGATCGAATCAGCTTTAAAGCCGAAAACATTCATCATATTGAGAATTCCAACTGCTATTTCCTAAGCAACTGGCCTGGCATTCTCCAAGGCCCTGCCCCAGAATCACCGCAAATCGAAGAAGAAGAAAAAAAAGATGAATCTACAGCCTTGTTTTCTACTGCTAGCGCAGACGAACTGTATGATATTGGAATGACGGTGCTCAAGGCTCAAAGCGACTTTTCATCCGAAATGGTCGATCGGCTCGCGATTGAGGAACATGAAGCTGTTAGAAACAAATTAGTTCTGGATCTCCTCTCCCAAATGCATGGTTCGGTTCCTTTGAAAGTGCTACTGAGTTTTATGATGGACAACGATAAAAAACGGCGTTTGGCTTTGGTCCAGTTCCTTGCAAAGAAAATTGAGCAAGAAAATGTATTGAAAATCGACGGAGAACTAATCAAGAGCCTGAAGGAATTTCAGGAAGCTAGTGTAAATAGATTTAAAGAGATTGGCTATTGGGACGATTTACACTATTTCCCAGATGAATTGATCACGGACTGTATTTCTTTCAGCACTTCGAGGAGTATACTGATTGTAGGCGTTGGAATCTACCGTCCGAAAGGCCAGAACAAACTTGAAGGCTCCGTGGAGATTGTAAATGCAAATTCTATTTCTGAAAGGTCTCTTGCCAAAATTGATGTGAGTATTGACTCTCAATCAGGAGAAATTTGTAAAGTGAAATTGAATAAACCGGTCTTGATCGAAGCTGGGACTAACTACTCGATCGTGACAAAACTAAAGGGTAAAGATTCTCATTGCGGAGTTCTAGGACAGTCAACGGTGGGCTGGTTTCAGTTCAGAAGTTGCTCTGGGATTGGAGTGAGATCATTTGTTGAAAAGGGTCAGATCCCAGAAATTTATTACGTTGAATTAAGTCTTGATACTTATCATTTTCTAATCTCTCTTGAATGATATTTTCGACAAATGTTGCTTTTGATTCCCTATGACTTTGTAACTTCATTAAGAGTAAGACTTGCTAATCATTTTCCATGTGATCCCTTGAGAATTAAATTCTTGTAAAAAGATGCTTTGTTAGATTATGTCTCGGCAAATGAGAATAAATTTTCGGATAAAGATAAATGGTGACTTCATCCATCGTGATTAAGACAGAAAACATAAGATTCTTAGGACTTCTTTGTTTGTAATGGTCTTTTTAAAATATACACCTTGGCCTTGGCCACTAAGAATAACACTCATAATTTTTTACAATGTTAATAATAACACTTTGCATAAGTTTTCTTCTGCTTATTGATTTTCAACAAAGCAAATGGAGCTTGCTGGATCTAAGAAATTCATAAGTCCATCATCTAATAATAAAAAAATGATTACTGCTATCTGAGGTTTTTCCTGTGTAAACGGCTGCATCCGAGTTAAAATCAATCACGTTAATAGTTTTGTCAGATGAGCATGTCGCCAGAAGGCTTCCATCGTGGTTCCATCTCACAGAGCAAACTTCATCTACAACACAGTAAGCTAAATATTGAGCTTTTCTCCTCACCTAAATGGAAATCTGAATAAGTTTTGATTATTTTCTTCTGACGAATATCACAAACTCTAATGTTAGCATCATAGCCTCCACACGCAATCAAATCCCCATCGCATCTCCAATCAATCCAAATAGGATCTAATTTATTTGCCAAATTTCATCAAATTATAGTTATAGAGAGCAAGGAAGGACTGACCTTTCTCAAAGATAAGAGGATCGGACCATATCAAGCACTCCTTTTCTACATCAAAAAGGGTTAGCTGATTCTGATTGTGTTTGAGAGCGATTGTCATGCTTCCGAAAATGGGACTCCATCTGCAACGTGAAGGCCACACTAGTTTTTGGTAGATTTGATAAATGAATAGAGAGTATTGCTATTTTACATGATCCGACTTTTTTAAATTCAGTCTTCGTAACCAATTCGTCCGTATCCACCGTTGAGACGATCAATGCGCCTCCTTGATCCAGACTAGCGATTAATTTCCCTTCAGCATCAAAAGTCAAGCTTTCAATACAACCTATTTGAAGATTATTTACATAAACTTGGCTTACACTTTCGCAGTTACCTTGATGCTTCGGCTGCCATGCCGCCTTTTTCTTTATTCTCATTGTCGAGCAATCAAAGAGATGATATTCAACCGCATCCTCAACGGGAATGAACGCTGCGAACTTCCTTTTACTGTTGCAAGTAATATCTCCTTTGCCCGTGTCTTATGGCAATATTTTAAGAAAATATTCAAGAAAACTGGACTACCTCCTTCGCCTTGAACACCCTCAAAGATGTATTTCTTTTGGACAAGGCCAGCTGTCGAGAACACTTCGAAATTCGCCTCTTCTCCATAATGATGCACCGAAAAAAGCAGTTCAGTGTCTATCATACTGTCCACATAAGTATAATTCTCCCCTAAATAACGATATTCCATTGTAGATGGCATACCCCTTATGTAATTTACCTGACATTAGTTCCACTCCTTGAAACGATCCCACCGTATTTTTCCCTTTTAGATCATAAAGATCGATTTTATTCGCCCTGAGTGAACACCAAGCCACCTTGCACTGAGTGTTACTTTCCAAATCTACAATACATCACTTTTATCCAGAATTCCAAGAAATTAACCTTGCCTTTTATAACTTCGAGCGTGGATTTGAGACTTTTCAGCCCTCCTGAAATTTTCAACTCCTCCTTGTATTTACTCGTTTTCAGCTCAGCGTTCATCTCGCGAAGATAATCATTAAAGTTTCCTCGAGCTACAATATCTTTTTGTAGCATCTTATTAACTGCTTTTCTGACTGATTCAGGTTGTCCTCGACCAGCAAACATCTTCATTACACTATCCAACACACTATTATAGACCGGAGCGCTTTTTATTTTCGGAAGATCAGACACCTCTTCAGTATCAATCCCAGTCATTTGCAAGATCAACTTTCCTATGTTAAAGAGCTCATTTGCTGTTATCATGTGTGAGTCATAAGGTGCAACAGACTGGTCTATCTCTTTTTCAGGCTTTGTTTTCGGTTCGGAGATGTTCAGCCAATCGCTTAGAAACACCTCTTCGCTCCCACAGACTCGATGGATTTTATCCAAGGTGAGATTCAGTTCACCGATCCTCAGTTTTTCGTGGAGAAAATTAAGATCCTTAGCGAGACCCTCGATTAGTTTCTCTATATTGATATTTACAAGAGGATCTTCAGCTTGAGATTCCAGGACGCTAGATAAAGGCTCGCATAATTTGGTAACGTACGCGAGTCGGCCGTCGTGGAAGTTAGTATGCTCAATTAGAAGTAGTTCTCGGTCTCGGAGGCAGAGATGGAGCATTTGCTGGAGAAAAATAGTCGAGACCGTGTTTGGGGCTTGGGCATAGAGCTCAGAGGTGGTGTTCAAGACTCGAATTATTTGAAACTCGTCTGTCTCGCGGAGTTTAGCTTTGTAGGTCTTGCAATAGCTTGAGACTTCAAGGAGTTTGAAATCGGAATGCGTAGATTTGATTTTGGGAGTGATTTCAATTTTCACAATGTCGCTTACCTGTGAGAGCATGGAAGATGGAAGTATTGGATTCGAAAATTTATTTAAACTATTATTTGTGATTTGAGCTGAAATTCCTTTTCTTGAGAAAAAAGAAACGAAACCCTCACTGTATTTTACCAAGGAAAATGGGATTGAATAAGAGATGAAAGGTAGTATTACGACAAATTATAGAGTTTTCTATTTGCTTGCTAAGTGGTTTATGTATATAGAAATTTCGTTATGATCCAAGAGCAAGCAGCAAAAAAAAAAGTAAGATGGCTATTATGAGGAAGCCGCAGAGATTTCTCTACCTTATAGAGAGTGAATATATGATTAACTTCAGAGGTCTTACGAAGCTGCTTATTGGATTGAGGAGTATTAATTGACTGAAGTAATTGAGCTTTTTCTAACGATTCTCAAGTAAAGTTAATATATTCCTCATGTTCCTTTCCAGCTTTAAACATTCAAAACTGATAAATAAGAATTTGCTATTCAAGTAAATTTTTCAAGTTTTATACTTATTGAAAATTCTTCGAGCAAATTAATTTGCCTGATTAGGAATTGTTCTTTTGAACTTTAACTACAATCTAATAGTGAGATTTTCCAAAAAAAAAACCAACGCAATACCACTTTGTTTCCAATATTGTGGAAGCACCACGCCCTCGGTTCATCGCAGCTATTGGCAAATGAGCGTTATTAGCCTACAGGAATGAAGAAAATAGATACATAAGAATTAGAGAAAAAAAATTCATCAGTTATCTCACGAAGACGATAACTACAGCAGTTTGTGATAGCCGCAACATAAATCTTTGCTATTCATACCTACAAAACTCTTAATTTTCACATTAAAATTCCGCTATGTCTTCAAGCTCTCCAATTTTCGATAGAGCGAAATTCAATCTTACTGCAGCCATTATCTGATGACAGTCAGATGAATTGAAGGCTTTACACCTATTACACCAGATTACCAATTGTTCTTCAATAAAATATTCCTCTATCCAATAATGAAAATTAATCATTAATTAATACCTTCGGAAATTTTAACAAATTATTCACTAAGAGCACGTTTCCCAAATGTCTCATCAGCATAACATGAGAATGTATCTTTTCTTTGTAGCACTTTTCCTTTTTGAATTCACCGTAGTTTCAGGGAGTTTTTGCACCTCTGTGCAATTGGTCTCCCAGAAAACATACGAAAACACAATGGATTCATTCACTTTCAGCAGCAATCCTGCTCTTCCCAGCGATCTTACCTCCAGCGCCAGTCCTCTCTTGACAATCAGCTTCTGGACTATCATTAACGTCAGTAATCAAGGAAACACAATCCTGCGACTCACTCTAGACCCAGCCAGTTCCACTTCGGTAGATTCAAACCGCATAAAGGTCACTCAAATAGCTGGACCAGCATTCCAAGCAACCACAATGCTCTCCACATCAAACCCATATCAAATTGCTGGTGAACCTGCAACCACAGGATCATGGGTATTTACTTCTATCGGATTAGATTACCTTGACATGAGATTTTATCACTTCACTTACGAAATGGCTGCCTATGCGACACCCAAAGAAACTTTCCCAGTCTCATTTAATAGTTCAGTGAATTGGCGCTTTGACTCAAGGACGAGGCTTCAAGTCGGAGGCGATGGGACGTTAAACATGCCTCATGCAGTGATTGCTAACGTTATACTCTATTCAAATTTGTATACTAAAGAAACTGAGGCCTTTCTCATCCATGGAGATAACTTAAAACCAGTCCTCTGGTTGGTTTTTGACTTAAGATACAATCAAACTATCGACAACCAAGTGTCGCCAGCTGTATCCGTCACGCTCTCGAACAGCTCTGGACAACCTGTTTGGGACTACCAGACGTATTCTATAGACTTTTCATCAAGTACGGACACTGTTCTTTCGTTTTCGGATGTAAATTTGGGATACAGTACCATTCCTCATTATATATTCACCATTTCCTTTGGAATGAGCTACCTTAGCCAGTCTCTTCCAGGCGGATGCCAGTTTTTCCAAATATTCGGAAGGAAGGAAAGTACCAACACTTATCGATATAGATTTGGAATTAAAGATTCCCAATTTGTTTTTGTACATGGAACTACATTATCAACATTAGGTGGCAGTGTTATCGGACAAAATTACGATTTCTCCGATATTACTGCGAGCTGCTATCTGAAAGATTTACAGCCGGGAATATATTGCGTCGTTTATGTGAACAGTACGATAATATACTCCGCTGTCGATACGACAAACTATCCGAACGAATTTGGATCTACGAGCTATACCGAAGCAGCCAGCGATATCCTCGAAATCGGCGGTTCCTCATGCGCTTTTCCAGGAAAGCTGCGGTATTTTAAGTACTGGGTTACTGGAGGGCTGATGTCTGGGTCAAATTGCGTGAGCTCCTGTGCGTTAACCCTCGGCACAATTTCCACAGACCTTTCCTGCCTCAAAGGCACATGCACCTCGTTCGATAACAGATATCAAGCTCAGAAATGCCTCCAATGCGATTCTTCTTGCAGTACTTGCCTCGGACCGGGTAATACTGACTGTATGGGCTGTAATCCGGGATATTTCATCTATTGGAATAACACACAGCTGTTATGCCCAAAGGTATGCCCGCCCGGCACGTATCCCGACAGCTCCTCTGTTTGCCAGCCATGCGACTCAACCTGCGCTACTTGCGATGGGCCATTAAGCACCAATTGTCTATCATGCTCTTCCACTCTCTTTTATTCGTCTGTTAACAAGACATGCACTCTATGCAATACTGATGGCTTGTATCAGAGCGGATCAAACTGCCACCAATGCGATTCTTCTTGTAAAACCTGTAGCTCAGGCGGGGACAGTGCATGTACCAGTTGCGTCTCCCCTAAAATCGTAAACCGAGGATATTGCCTTTTGCCTTGTCCAAGCGGGCAATATGACAATGGCGGTCAATGTCGTCTTTGCAATTCTAACTGTCAAGAGTGTATTATCAGTCCCGCACTGTGCACCAGCTGCGGTCCAGGCCAATTTTTAGCAGGAACAAACTGCTACTCTCACTGTCCCACCGGTTATTACAAGCTACCAAATAGCCCTAAATGCCGAGCATGTGGTTCTGGTTGTAGCACTTGCTCAGGTCCTTATGACAACCAATGTCTCGAGTGCACCTCTGGTCTCCTCTACATTAACGGATTCTGCGTGAGCGCGTGTCCTGAAGGCTTCTTCCAAAACGGGACCAACTGCACCGAGTGTGATTCAAACTGCTTGAAGTGCTCTGGATCCTCAGCGAACTGCACCGCTTGCACAGAAAAATCCTTCCTTCAAAACGCTGCCTGTGTGAACTCCTGTTCCTACGGCTATTATTTCCAGAACCAAGCCTGTGTGAGCCAATTTGAAATTTACAACATTTCTGAAAGCAAACTACGCACGGCCTGTACGTTTACATACCGAACAACGCAGGCTGTAGAATTTCTGACCTTGCTTTCATTCATTCTCGCTGGTGCCATCACCAGCAGGTACTTCGAATACGCGCTGATAATCTCCTTTGTGAGCTACTTGAAATACCTGAATGTTAAATACCCTGCGAATCTCCTCGTGGTATTCGACGTCTTCCAAGGCGGGGACATTCCGTTTCCGAACTTCTTCACCTTGTCGCTGAATTCCTCGAATATCTCTTCACAAGAGGCGGATTCTCTGAATAAATTCTCTTATTATGAGCAACCGGCCTCTTTCCTCAGCTTCTATGGCTCCGCTCTCTCGTTTCTGCTGATAATCGTCTTTTGCTGGTTCGTTGTCTTCTCCGCGTTGAAAATAAAGGAACGGACGCGGCAAACAGCAAACGGCTTTTACAAAACCATAGAAACGGTGAAAAAACTCCTGGAGTGGAATACTATCATCTCGATCTTCGTTTCCACGACAATTACCCTCGCTATGGGCATCACGCTTCAATTTGGGTACGGAAACCCTCGCGCTGTGTTTGGGAAAGCATCGCTCGGCATGGCGATCATATTTTCTATTTTCACGACCGCTTTTATAGTCTATACCTATATTTCTATCAAAAGAAGATACGCGTCCTCCGGCTCCAGCTACTTCCAGCATAAATTCAAAGTGCTGGTCCATGACTTCAATAAAAGCTTTTATTGCACTACACTCATCGCGCGGTATTTCCTCGTAGGGGTTGCTATAGTCGCGTTTAATCAGATCCCACTAGGGCAGATATTTGCAGTGCTAACTATCTCAATCGTCTACACTGCGATCATTATGAGGAAGAAGATCTATACCAATGAAGAACACGAAGTTATAATGAAAATAATGGAGTTTGTTCATATCCTCAACCTTTTGATTATCTTATTCATGGCTTTCGATGACTTGTACGGTTTTCTTTCAGACACCGGCAAATTCGCTTTTGGGTGGGTTTTGGTGGTGTTCATCAACCTGCAGTTTGGGGTCCTTTTCTCATACCAAGCAATAATAGCTGCGAAATCAATCTACCACTCCACCACAGAGTATATCAAAAAGAGACATTATGAGAAATTCTCAGGGAGTTTACCGGTTATGGACTTTAAGCGACTTGAGTTTCTTTCTAGCTACTCGCCTAAAAGCATCACTTTAAATCCGTCGGAAACAGAGCGGTTTTCGCAAGGACCGAATACGGAGAAGAAATATGAAGAGATTCTGAACGGGAAGCCCAGCACAAGCAATGATGTCTCCGATGTGCCTGCCATCGATTTGCCAACGCCGCATACTGAGAAAGGTGCATTCGAAACTCCGAGCTCTGGCATGAATATTTCAATGGAGAGGCCTTCAGTGAGGAAAAAATGGAACGATTATAAGAGAAACTTGACTGCGGTCAAGTTGCGAAAAATATTTAGACAGGAGGAGGCTTCAGAAGATGAAAAATAGTTTGCTGTCTGGAGTTTCGACATTTTTAAGATATGAGCTTTCATTTTTTTTTTTTCTGTTAAGGGTAGCTTTAAATTTTTTAGAAGAGTTGAATGCATCACTTTATGGATAAGAAACCGGATTTTGTTTGGAGTTCGGTTCTTGATTTTTATTAAACATCAGGGAGAGACAATGAGTGAAATTATATAAAATTGAACTGCTACAACAAGAGTTTTAATTTTTTTTTTTCTGAATTATCATCTGTGTTTGTTTAGAGACTGCTGGGGGGGGCTATGAAGTCACGGTGGCTTTCTTTAAGTTGGCTTATCTGAAATACGTTTGAGAGCTCAAGAGCTTTAGATTAGTGTTACTGTACGATTGGAGATTTTTTGTGTCTTGTTGTAGAAGGATGGAATGGAGCGATATTACTTTCTTTGTTCAGCTACTGAGGATGATTGTTAGAGAATAAACCTCCTCCCTCATCTGTGGTAAAGTAACGAGATGGGATGGCCGAGTGGTCTAAGGCGCTGGTTTAAGGCACCAGTCGGTAACGTCGTGGGTTCAAATCCCACTCTCATCAAATTTTTTGATTTTTCATATGAGCTGTGGAAATGCTGTTGAGCATAGAAAACCACTCATTAGTATGAATCCATAAAGTCAGCTCAGCATATAGGTTTCTTTTATCTACACTCGCATGTAAAATCGGAAAATAAATTTCTAAAATCTAAAGTAATGTTCAATAATTTCCGAAACCTAACAGAGATGGCAAAGCAATTAGAAACATATTTTAGACTTTGAATCTAAGTCTATGGAGGATGTGCTTTTTAGTAGCTCTCCAACACCCAATTTTCTAATCTCAACCAAGCACAAGACTTCACAAAGAGCATCCATTAATCTGTGCAAAGTGGCAAGAAATTACTGAGAAACCAATTTATAATAGGTACAAACCCATTGTCAATATTCCTCTGCCATCTTATGCAAGTAAGTGAAGAGAAATGATTTAAGATTTAAAGCACAGTCATTTTTTATCATAACAGCTGTGAAGTAACTTAACATACAAAGAAATAATTATTCTGTCACGTTATCAGATTTTATTCTTAGACAATAACTTCCCTTAATGCTGAGAAAAAGCTAACGGCCCTACATTCTTGGTTGCATTACACCCAATCACGTACCTTTTAGATCAAAGGTTACGCGTTTCAATGTTGTACAAGTAAGAAAACTAGCAGTTTTACAGTTCATTTAGTATAATTCTCTCCCGATTTTTATTAAGCCCCTGGCACCTTGATATATGAAGAGTGATCTTCGGATTGTAAACCAACTTATCCGTTCAAGAATTTCTGTTAGTCTTTCCAGTTAGATTGCCATCAAACCCAAAGTTTTACATTTGTTCTTAGGGTCTAAAAATTCTCTTTTCAATCCTATAGCCCTACGAATCACAAGAATCTGGCAGCTATTTTCATGACTTAGCTATTAAATGAAGACTCTTTCTATACTTACATACAAAATACACGGCTTTGCTCTGTGTAACACTCGAAACTGCTACTCTCACAGGACTTTCCAAAAAACGAAAACAGGAGATAATTTCTAACAGTTCTAGCACCAGTCATCCGCAATAACCGACCAGGCCCACCATTCTTGGTCTTTGTGAGGACAATGAGGGTCTGTTACCTTGTATTCCTGTTAGATAGTATGAAACATCTTAGTTTCATCATCGTCTTTCAAATGGATCTACCTTATCACTAAACCAGTTTCCCTTCTCATGCGCAATCTCCCAAACCTTTTTTTTTCATTGATAAAAATCATTTCATAGCAAAGCCATTTTTGGATACTTTGCCACTTTACTTTGAAATTTCAAATTGATTTAGAAAATAGAAAACGATAATAAAAATAGATTAATCTAATTTTCAGGAGTTCATACTCAAATAATATCAAACATACGAAATGAAACAATCTCAAATTTTATTAAAATTTAATAAAATCACAGCATTCGAGCAATAATACTTAAGATTACAGCCCAATCTGAGGATTTTAAGAATAGAATTGGTTTCTATTGCTATTTCAGAGCAAGCTACCGTGTAAGATCCATTTCTCTCTTGCGTTTGTTCGAGCTAACGACTGAAAATGAAAAACTTCCTTGATAAAATCTATAAAAAATCAATATATAGATATTTTATTTAAAATTCATCAAAAATTCTAAGAATTTAATGTATTTCTTTGTTTTCTATTATATCCATAAATTCAAAAGTATTATAATGACTCAAGATTATTTGTCAAATTAATCAGTTGCTCAGAATTTAAAGCAAGCTTTTGTTCCCAGCAAATCTCCTCAGGAACTCCTCTGACGATCACACCTAACGATGACCAGTCAGGATCCAGATTAACCAAATTGCTTTGAGAATGAATTAAAGCGCTTTTTTTGGGTCTTGTTACAGGTTTTGACCGTTTCTGGAAAGAAATTCCTAAATTTATTTCCTGTTTTATCTCAAATAAAGCTATCTCAATTCTAAACATACAAATACTATCTCATTCTTTAAATAAAAATTAACAGATCGATTCTTAGATTCTAATTCACGGCACAGGAACCAACTATGAACATGTTAGGATCTATGAACCAGGTTATGAATCCACGGGAAAAACTCCTCAATCAAGAGCTTTTAAAGACAAAATCCCTGCTTTCTGGGTTGGCACCAATGCTTGCAACTGACGTTAGATTCTTGACTCCGAGTCCCACACCGGTGCCGTATTTAAATCAGAGTAAGCAGGTCTTTTTTCATATTACAGTGCTGATACTGCTGTTTTGATAGGCTATTCAAATCTCCAAGCTATAGCAATGGAAAACTACCTTAATAAAAGAATGTACCAAGGCCTTATGGATCAAAGGATCAGCTTAATGCAGGGGTTCACACCACCTTTAGTTGAGCAATCCATCCTGTCAACACCAATAAAACCTCTAGATATTGGATTCAATCGGGACGTAAGATCTTTTTTTTTGCATTATTGTGATACAAAGTGCATATTTAACTTCTAGCAACAGGACACTAAAATAGGGCTAAACCCTGCCTTGTTATTTAACAGTAAGAAAATACATAAAGCTGAAGCTATTAGCACAGAAAAGAAATTTGAGGCTGCTGAGACTCAGGCAGTTGAGAAGAAAAAGGCTGATTCAAACAAACCCAAAAAATTTCGACGGTTTGCAAAAGATATTGTAAGAAATTATAAGTGCACGGTTGCTGGATGTCGGAAGGCATACGGGTATTTAATTAACATGTCATTTATTTAAGAGTAATGTTATAGGACAAAAAACTCATTGAAGACACACATGTTAACGAAGCACTCAAGCAATTTGGTGTAGTACTGGTAATTAATAACAAAGATTTAATTCTGGAAGAAATAGATTAGCGCTTCAATATTAATTTATGAGTAATTTGGTTAACTTCATGATATAACGTAATGATTAAAGCACAAATGTGTAGTCTTAATTTGATATAACATTCGAATACACCAGAATAAATATATATCTTGTTTTAATAGAAACACTAGGAGGTCATCATAAGAGACTTTTCCAGAAAAAATCTAACCAAAGCGATTAACAAAATTTTTTCTCAACTATTGAATATCTTTCAGGAATTCATATTTTCTTTTTGGGAGGGGGAGATTCTCAGAGAGACTCGGCACTGCAATAGCAAAGCTACAGCCTTTTATCATCATCCCCTCGCTGAGAGATATCAAGTCCTGGATTCTGAATATAGTGGCAAATATTCCGTTCTGATAACTCCTTATAATGAATGTTGCATGCCTAGCAAGAAATATCGACTGCAAAAAATTAATTGAGATCAGTCGGGCAATCCAAAACTTTGTCAAACAACGCATATAGGCAGTATGGCCTCATATAACGTGATTGACAATTTACGAGAGCAAGGAAATTTCTGACAACTTTTAAATAATTTATTTCAGGTTTGATTAAAACGTCTTTGATTAAATTAACTTGGCTCAATTCACAATCTTAAAGAAATGCCTTCCATATTAAAATAACATTGAAAAGCTATAAATCTAGGAGAAAGTGAATGAAAGGCCATAGTTTATCAATATTAGTGAGAGATATGTGATCTCTCACAACTGATTTGCCTGGGAGAACCCTTCTTCATAAATAAAAACTGCATTTATTGATATATTTCTTACTTATTTAACAACCCTGATATCTTTGTCGTCTCAATTAACTATATATAAAACTAGAGAGGCAATGCTTTGGATAGTATCAGTTAGAATTTCTTCTCTTTTTATTTTTTTTTCTCTCACAAATTATTCCAATCTAAGAGGAAAAGACGAATGAGCTCGGCATTTCTAGCGAAAACTCTTTCGTACTGTTCTAACCTGTGACTCAAAAGAAAGATGAAAGGAAAATCATCAGAACACTTTTTGGATTCACCATTTGAAACAGATCACTTCAAGACTAATCTTTTCGGAATTTTTTCTGAATTTGACCGTATGTAATCATAGATCAAAGAGCATCCCATCAATTTGCGATAATTCGAACTTGCGAGACCAACTTCACTCTCAATGGCATTTGCCATTGATATTTTTTCGTGGATAGACGTCGAGCCTTTCATCTCAATACAATGAGCTCAAAGCATTTCCAATTTTCATTACAAAGGCAAATTTCAACTAAAACTACCTTCAGCTTGTACCTATTCAAGGATCTAACAACTATGATTTGTTCTTAGAAAGACTTCCATGCAGCAAGGTCTATGCTGAACACTTTAACTTAATCACAAATGAAAATTGAGAATCAAGCAACCCCAGTCTCAAGCTATTTGGTAAGGATATTTTATATTTCCACGGCGAGACGTCTGAAGAGCGACTCCTAGTAGCAAAGTATTAAAACCAAATAGAGGTTTCGAAAGCACAGCGATTTGGGTGTTTAATTGCTTTCCTACCTTTTTAAAATACTTAATTAAAATTCGAGTAATTTTATTTCTTTGGAGCTGACAATCCACTCTCCTAAGTCCTAACTCTCAACTTTTCTCAAAACCCCTTAAATCTTTGAATTAACTCAAATCAGTAACGATCTGGCTTGTTGATCTGATCCTATGAGTGACCATTCTAAGAAAATAGCAGTTGACAGATTTCAGAGTTTCATAAAAATGAGTGATTGTAGTTTCTCTCTCCCATATCAAACTAACCATATTCGCAATTCTATCCCTATATATTGTCTGAGATTTGATAAACTCAATTGGTTTCTTGATTTCTATTCATCAAGAGTATATAAATCTCTAATACTCCATATTTTAGGCTTAAAAACGCTCTACCGCAACTAATACGAGCTTTCTTTAGCTAATTTAGCCAGTTTAAGCAGTAATACGTAAAATAGCATATGCATGAAAAGATAACAATAAAGAAAAAGTTGGTTATCAAGGATTTAGGCCACGAAGGGAGTGGGAAAGCAAACTTTTATCCGAAAAACTCCAAAACCACAATTAGTGATCAAATAACGTTGTACTACGGTGAATTCAGCAATCTCTCTGCTTGCAAGGTATTAACCAGTTTCTTCACTTGACTTTTAATGGAAAAATATACTTATTCACGAGTTAGGTGAAGCAATTTACTTTGACAACTGGAGATCTGAATCAAGTTCGGACATTTTGGTTCTTAATAACTGAATCCTGTGATTTATCTGTGCGGTTAGCATTTGCTCAAAATTCATCAAAATCTGGAGGTCTTGCTTAATCTTTTCATGATGATTGTTATTATTACACTGCGTCTGAGATTGCGAACTTACCTCTTGGTCATCTGGTTTATGGATTTTTTTATTCGGAATAAACTCCTCCTCTTCAGCTGATTTTTTCACCCGTTTCTTGAGTTCAATGTCAAAAGTGGGTTTTTTATCTCTCGTGAAAAATAAGTGCTCAAACACATAGTCTGCACCTAGATCACTCTCCATCGTCTCATAAAACCTGCAGTCCTCCATCTATTCAGCGTCCATGAGGGAATTTTCAACGAGTGTAGAGTTACTCGTCTGAAGAAGTGGATGAGTGTGACACATCTTTCGAACCTCGGAAGAATGTTTTTTACAAGACTTTTCGGGTCTTTCACAAGAACCTTAGTTCCTCCTTCATCCCAAGCGATAATCGAATTATTTGATGGGTCCTGAGGAAAATAGAGTTAGCGAAAATACTTCACCGAAACGTATTACTTCTAGCAGCTGATAGAGGGTACGCATAAAGATGCGGTTTTTGAGTGTCGTGGCGAGAGCACGGCTCTGACCAAGCTTTTGCTTGAGTGTCGATGTTTCCATGGGAACTAACACGGGAATAAAAGAATAGCTAAGTTGATTAATTTTTTAATAAATTGAATTTTTCAGATCTGAACAAAGTTTTTGTTAATTAGAATCATTCTTAAGTTTTCTTAGAACCCCTTCTTAATATAAAATGTTCAGATAATAGTTTAAATTGTTCATATGAAAAGGTTCACCATATTCCTCAGTCGTCCTTCGGCACTGGGATTCTTTCATCAATGTATACAGAATGCTCCATGATCGTTGTTCTGATACCTTCAATGCATAGCAACTTTGATTTTCTTGCATGCTGTCATATCTAGAAAAAAATGATTCGAGTTCTTACATTATCACGTTATAGCACTCATTAATGTGGCAGCAGAAAACTTGAAAAAAAGAACTATATAGCTTCCATAGAAAAAATAATTGCAAGATATACGTTATTATCAATCAGTAGGAAGGTCTTAATTGCAAGTAACATTGCTTAACGTTAGCATCTACGAGCTCATTATGTAACTTAAGCAGATAATATTTCAAGCAATAGGCAGCCAAGAGGTTGATGACTTGGGGGGAGGGACGCTCTAATTTTTGGCTCGAGCTTTATTTTTCTGAGAATTTTATTTGGTGATTAACCGAGGAAACAACGTTCTAAAGCTAGGTTTTCGAACAATTATGAAGTTTTCCGAATAGATACTTTATATTAAAGGAATAATTTATAGAGAATGTTGCAAATTTTAGAACAGTTCAATATTCCAGATTACTCTACAGCCAATGATTTAGAGAAATTTTAATTGTCGCGAGTTATCCCTAGTCTGGGAAACTCGATTTTTAAAAATGAGCGGGAAAAGTCTTGCTGGACTTCCATGCGCTCAGTTCGCTGGGTAGCAGGTGCTGCATGCTTTGGATGAGTTGACTTTTGCTCTTTTTTTTAATAATTCTTTGATGATGGTGAGAAATGCATCATCAATTGAGAACTTGATAAGTAGTTTTGGTGTTTACCTAGGGTCACTGGCTGCTGAGAGGTCATATTCCAGCTTATTTTCGAGAGATCGCTGAAGAAAATGAGAACAATAGAGTTAATTTGTATCACACGTTTAGAGACGGTAGATCAAGTTAGCAAGCTAATAGGTATATGCTAGATAGAATTAAGGAAGATCAGATTAAGCGAGAGATAATCGTTAAACTAGTTTAGCTAAGGGAGCCAGTTTGGAGAAGTTGGACAGATAATTATCACGTTATGCTATAGATTGATATTTTTTTCCCTCCAGTTTCATGAATGAGCTAAAAAGAGGGCTATCCTCCAATAATCAGAGGTTTCTGGATAACATCCTTGCTAAAACGAGCTATTGACTTAATGCTAAGCGTAATTTTGCTAGAAGATTTGTTGAGTTCATTTTTATGATTGGAAATTGGAAATTTCTCGAATGAAACGTGTGTCAATGCTTTGAGAAGACTACTGGCAACAACTAGCAAGCATGCTTCAGCACTTCTAAAAGAAGAATGACCTCAGACGATTTTTTGAAATCGAAAGCTTTCTTCTTAGTTTGTAATGATCGTCAGTAAAATCAATAAAGAAATCCAATTTATTTCTAACAGAAACTTGATTTAAACTAATTGCATTGTTCAACAATTTAAAATATTCTCCTCGCATTCCCCCTTCTTTACAACACAAACTATTCCCATGCGTGTCAGTTTGTTGCATCCGCTTTTACTACTCTTCTCAATGAGTGTAGCCACTGTGCTCTCCAAGTCTCCGCCTGGGGTAAAATGTGCAGAAAACGAATATTATAACACTCAAAAAGCATCTTGCCAACTCTGCGATATCGCTTGCAACGGCTGCAGAGGGCCTACCCAAGCAGGGTGCATTCAATGTGCTGCTGGCTATGCAAATCAAAGCAATAGCTGCGACTTAGTATGCGATTTGCTCAGATACTACGTTGATTTGAATACATTTCAATGTAAAAAATGCGATGCTTCATGCACAAATGACTTTATAGAGTCTGCTACCAACTGTAATTCCTGCGGACAGAACTTATATCGTCCTGATACCGACTCATGCGCCTTGGACTGTCCTCAAGCGGCTGGCTATTACTCGAATAGTTTTGAGAATCGGTGTGTCCCTTGCAGGGACTCTGCTTGTTTAAGCTGTGAGAAAGACGGTGAATGTTCTAAATGCGCTGCATGGTGGCAATTTGACTATAGCGGAAGGTGCGTGTACCGCTGCCCGACAGGTTGCGCCTCTTGTGCTTCAAGTGACGTTGACGGGAAAATCTTTTGTCGAAAATGCTTCATTGGCTGGACAATGGAACATAATGGAACCTGCAGTTGCCGCTACAAAAACTGCCTTCATTGTGGAGAGAATGGTTGTCTTAGTTGTCCTGAAGGATTTCTTCTCGATCCGCTGACGCAAAGCTGTGAGGAATGCGTGAAAGATTGTCGTGTTTGTCAAGATCGAACGACCTGTAGTGTTTGCTCGCCTGGCTATCGACTCTCGCAGGATGCGAGCAGCTGTGCTCGATGTCCGAATGGGTGCAAATATTGCACAGCGAGTAGATGCACAGCGTGTGAAGATGGTTATCATTTAGATGATAGCGGAAAGTGTGCAAAGGTATCCTATAATTATGCTCCGGTGAAGGTATCGATTGAAATTGCTAATGTAAGTGAGACGGGAGGTACTGGAAATAATACGTCCAAAAGTACAAAAACCCAGAAAGCTGCCAAGCCTTCCAATGCTAAATTTGGGAGAAGATATAAGTTTTGGCTTATTACTATAGCGATCGCGATTTTTGTCCATTTGTAGTTAGTTATTTTATTTAATGAGGCTCGTTGAGCTATGAATTAGAATAATTGTTGTATTTACATCTCAAATTGATATTATTTTCCGAAGAGAATTCATCAATTAGGGGTATCAAGTGAACAGTTGAGAAACCTATTTACAAAGCAAAGCAGTATTAAAATTCTTCAGAATTATCAATATCTGACTATATCTGGAAAAATCTAACAATTATGAACAGATCAATACGTTAAGTGAAAAGCTGTAATGGACAATTCTGTTTATAGCTCTGGAAGTGCTGCTACTGCTGTGCTTCGTCTTTGATTGTTTCACGATCGAATAAGAGACTTTAAGCTCCTAACTGCCTTGATCTGGCTTCCAATTTAGGTATTTTCTGCTTCTAATGATTGATGATATTATTTCCCAGGAAATACGAAAGTTGTGAGAAAAGTATCGTTTGAGATGATGTGCATTTTTTCTCATGTGAAAGACCTCACAACGAAGAGTCTCTAAGTATGTTAGATGAAAAACATGGCTAGAAAAATTGATAGCCTCCAAGATGTTATTAACTACAACATAAAATAGTGGAGTCAAATTGCACTAATAATACTGATATTGCTCCAAAGGAAAATCTAAAAAACTAGCAAGAGTAAGCATTGTTGCGAAGATAAACTAAGCAATGAATTCTCAAAAATGTCATATTAACGCAATAATATAAAAACTCGAAAGTCATAATTAATCAAGTAATTAAAGTATCTAATATGAGTGTGAATAAATTACTCAAAAACCAAAGAACTTCTTAATACTATTAATGATCTTTTTAAACGCATTTTCTTTTGGCGGAGTTGGGGATGAAGTTGTCGGTGTTGTTGTTGGATTTTTCGGTGTCTCTTGAGTAGAGACGGGAGCCACAATTACAGGAACCGAATCATTCTTCGTTGTGTTACCAGCAGGAGTAACTGTTGAATTACGTGTTGTATTGCTGCTAATTTGTTGGGGTCCAAGTAGCGATTCATTTTTCATCGTCTGATTTGTCAATAATTGACTAGTAAGGTTAAGAGATGTATCCTCTGTAATATTCTTATCACCGTACAATACAACTGGATTATTCTCTTTAAATGAGCTCTTTTCATTTTCAATTGGAAGAAATGACGTTGAGGGACTTGATATCATTTCACGCTGCTTAATTCCTCTTGAGAGAGCAACACGTGTCAAAACGATCGGTACGACTATACATGTTGAAATGATTAATGCTATTGCAATGAAACAGCAAATTCGCTGCTTTTTTCCTCGGAATTTCCACCAAGGGTTGGTTTGTGGTGCTTTCTGATCAACTTTTATGTTCAATTCTACTTGTGAGAGAGAGGATTGACGTGTCAAAACCTCTAGATCCTTGAAAGAATCTGCTCTCTCTAAGGTGTTGAAAGTATCCGGTTCCTTCTTTCCTTCTGTCTGAGGGAGAGCTGGTTCACACTTATCTTTCATTTTTAAAAACAATTATATGATTCATATCTATATCGTATCCTTTAAGAGCAGATTTTCTTTACTGAATACACAATATTTCTAGCGGATATCGAATCAGAAATTATTTTTCGAAGATACTGAATAGACCTCTATCAGTAGAAAACCAATAGAAAAAACATATTAATAGCTTCCAACAGAGAAATGCTGCTGCAATTTACATTTTTCAATGTGGTTTTCCATGCTATCGAGGAAAGTCTTCGAACTGAGAAATTTTCTTGTCTAGTTTTAATTCATCGTTTTCTGTCAGGTTCGAATTATTCCAGAGTTAGAGACTGCCGACAAATAAACAGTCATCTCGGAGAAAACAACCAAAAAACTGCCAATCGGCAGGTTAGCCTTGCCATAAACCCGAAGAAATCTCATAATCAATTAATTGTAGCATCAGCCTTATGAATGCGAAACTAGAAGAGTCTTCAAAATCGAAGAAATCGAAGAAAAAATTGCAGTTATGATTTCCTTATCAGGCTTGGAGGACTTACAAAGCAGTGCATATAGTAAACCAGGTATTTTTTTCTAAGGAAAAATTTCTAATCTGAAAGTTGCAAATTTTCAGAGAGATAGAAAGAGAAACTGTACAAAGTGTCTAACTTACCTTAAAACAGACCTGAGCTGAAGTAAAAATATTGGAGGGCTCTCTCTTTTTTCATTTAGAATACTCCTATATTATAAAATTATCCTTATTTTTATGCACTACTGCTTAACAGTAGCATTAAATAAATTCCAGAAACTGATCATAGAAAGACTCAAACTGGACAACATGGTGAGCTGAATAATGATCTCATTATCGTCTGAGTAAGTTCTCCTTAACGAAATAATATCTAAAGACTCAGGTGTTACCCTAAGAAAATACACACATATAGTTTTCAGG